>ENA-OQNC01000089-OQNC01000089.1-human-gut-metagenome-genome-assembly--contig:-NODE-89-length-13776-cov-4.589274_pt1 | contig 13776 bp, 13 predicted proteins | sample MGYA00242626_ERZ504874 | MGnify/ENA primary metagenome ERZ504874 (study PRJEB26092, sample SAMD00036411) | human gut metagenome | host: Homo sapiens | study: EMG produced TPA metagenomics assembly of...
GTCGAAAAGAGGAAATTTTGTAGTCACGACCTCTTCCTCTACAATCGTCAGAAGGGAACTCTCTGGGGAGCAAACGAGGAATTTCTCTCTGCTACACGTCTGGATGATCTCCAGTGTGCCTGTGCTTCTCTTTACGGACTGCTTGGCGCAGACCGCAAACAGGCGGTTTCCGTTCACTGCGTTCTGGATAACGAAGAAGTCGGAAGTACAACAAAACAGGGTGCTGCATCTACGTTCCTTAGAGATACGCTGTTCCGTATCTGTACGGTATTCGGCATGGATACACAGGATTACTTTATCGCACTGTCCAAGAGTTTTATGATCTCTGCGGACAATGCCCATGCAGTTCATCCAAACCATACAGATAAAGCGGATCCTGTCAACCGCCCGTATTTAAATGAAGGAATCGTCATCAAATATAACGCCAACCAGAAATACTGCACAGACGGCATTTCTGCCGCTATGTTCAAGGATATCTGCAAGCAGGTAGACGTTCCGTATCAGACATTTACCAACCGTTCCGACATGGCAGGCGGCTCCACACTGGGCAATATTTCCAACACGCAGGTCGCACTTAATACCGTAGATATCGGACTTCCTCAACTGGCAATGCATTCTCCATATGAAACTGCCGGAGTCAAGGATACCGAATATCTTCTCAAAGCTGCAAAAGCATTTTTTGTCATAGATCACTGACCCAATCCAGGCTGCTGAAAAAGTACGCCTGGATTTCTTGTTCTTCCTCGCTTTTTCTGTTTTGTCCGCTTTCAAAAACAAGAAAAAGCCTGCCAGAAACATCACAGAAAGCGCTCCTACTCCCAGATTTACACTGCCTGTAATCTGGCTCACTGCAGACACCAGAATAGTTCCCATAAAAGAAGCTCCTTTTCCGCAAATATCATAAATTCCGAAGTATTCTCCGGATTTTTCTGCCGGAATGATCTTCGCATAGTAGGAACGGGACATGGACTGAACTGCTCCCTGAAAACATCCCACACAGACTGCCAGGATCCAGAACTGATACTGCCTGTGAAGTCCGATCCCATACAGAGCGATCAGAAAATACGCAGAAATACATACCAGAATCAGTCTCGATGCACTTACTTTTCTGGAAATCTTTCCAAACAACAGAGCCGCCGGAAATGCAACAATTTGTGTCAAGAGGAGTGCAAGCAAAAGACCTGTGGTATCCAGCCCCAAAGCAGTACCATATGCAGTTGCCATGTCAATGATCGTATATACCCCATCAATATTAGAAGAAAAATGCTGCCAGAAAAAACAGCACTTTTTTGTTCTTTTCTTTAATTACAGAAACGAATCTGTCCCAATCTTTGTCACACCGGACTGTCCTGCGTGTACTGTCGGTTTCCGACTGTGTGTCTGACGGTATGATTTCAGAAGCGGAACCGTCAGTGCAATCCACCAGACCGCTACCAGAAAAAACGAAATCCCCATCGCTGTCTGCATCGAAATTCCCACTTTATCATAAAACAATACCAGCAACAGACTGCAAATAAACGGAACACAGCTTCCGATATACCCCCAGGCATATCCCTGCGCAGAGACTTCATCCATCCGTTCTTCCGATGTAATATCGGTAAGCATCGAATCGTAGATCACAAGACTTAAAGAATACGCTGATTTTGCAAATACAAACAACAACAAAAACCAAATCCAGGACTGCATAAATCCAAGAAATACACAGCCAAATGCTCCCGCTAACAGTGCGATCATGAAGATTTTCTTTTTTCTTCCCGCTACATCAGAGACCGTTCCAAGGAGCGGCCCCAACACAGCTACGATTACGGTTGCCGCTGAGGTTGCATATCCCCAGTACGCCAGATAATTCACTTCTGAAATTCCGGCATCACCCGCCAGATAATTAAAATAAATCGGTATGATCGTAGAGATCAGAAGCGCAAATGCTGAATTCCCGATATCATAAAGAATCCATTTTTTCTCTATTGGCTTTAGTTTAAACTTCATTGCTCAAATCCTCCTGTCATGAGTCTGACGGAATAAAATTCCAATCGTTTTTTCTTGAGCAAGTTTAACATAAACAATTTCTGGTTATGATCAAGTTTGCTTTAAAAGTTTGTAAAATTTATTTTTAAGGTAGCTTTGGTTTCTGCTGTTAGGTTTATCCGCTGTCATCCGGAAGAAACAATCCATCCTGAAGAAACTTATAATCTATCTGCATAACGGTTTCAGAATTTCCAGGCAAAGCCTCCTGATCCCGTCCATCTATCACCGGCATTCCTGCCTCTAATCTTCCGTCCTGCCGGTATTGTACTTTATATCTTTCAAAATCCAATGCTTTCATTTGCGCAATAAATGGAATACGTTTCATCTGGCTATCCAGATAATCTACTTCTGCATTGGGATCATACTGGGTTTTTGTGATACGCTTGCTGGTTTGCTTTGATTTCCTACTACCACTCCAGGGGGTATTTTTACTGTGACACAACAAAAAACCTCAGAAACATAAGTTTCTGAGGTTTCCCAAGAGGCGCAGACCGGATTTGAACCGGTGAATCAGGGTGTTGCAGACCCACGCCTTACCACTTGGCTACTGCGCCTTATTTTGTTGTTAGTCCGAAGACTAATGACTCCAACGGGAATCGAACCCGTGTTACCGCCGTGAAAGGGCGATGTCTTAACCGCTTGACCATGGAGCCTTGTCTGTATCACTGCTTCAGTGATGACCGAGTTATATATTATCATAGCTCCATTAGAATTGCAAGTGTTTTTTTGAAAATTTTTTTATTCTTTTTTTCTTTTACTTTTTCTACACTTCTATTCTATGTTCCTAAACCCAAAATATTCCGTTTTCAAATCACTTTTTCTACTCTTTTCAAAGACTCTGATCATAAGCAACCAACAGATCCGTCATTTTCCCGTAACTTTTGACACCCTGCTTTTGTCCATTTGCTTTCAGATACGTGTCATTCACCATATTCGCCACTTCTGCCACGCTCCCATCATATTCTGACCAAAACTGATCGTCTGCCCGCAAATCCGGTTCTGCCGCTTTGCTCAGACCTTCTCTTACTTCCTGCCACACTTTTGGATCTGCCCTGTATAGAGCATTCATGGCGTACTCCCACGCAGACAGCGTTCCACTGTACTGAAATTCTGTCATGTCTGACTCCCTGCATGCCAGAAATGAAATAAAATTGGCTTCTTCCTCCTGCATAAATCCTCGTAAGTGAGACAATTCATGACACATGGTAAACGGAAAATCATATGACGGCATATCCTGATTATAATTTGCCTCGATCGTAAATGGCGCATAAATTCCCATCAGTTTTTGATATGACAGGATTTCTGAAACCAGCACCGGCTTGGGATTCGGATAATATCCCTGAAGCGCAGGATACTGCCTGCCAAGTGCCTGCATGGACCGGACTGCTTCTTGTCGTATCTCCTCCGGCAGCTGCAGCTCTCCGTTTTCAGTTCTCTCTACCTGTGCACTCAGACGATTGACCTCTTCTGTCAGCCATTGACAGGTTGCTTGCAAGTCTTTCACCGAATACGTCTGTATTTTGAGCCCGGATTTTTCCGAAAAAGATTCTCTATGATAATTGATGCCGCAGTTGATCACAAATACAAACAGCATAATACAGCCGCCCAAAAACAATCCCGCAAGCCATTGCCAAATTGCTTTTCTTCCTGCCTTCCTGGACTCGAAAGCTGCATGGATTCCAGTTCCAATCATCAAAAAAATCACAACATAAAGACTCAGCTCCACAAACGAAAATGGAACTTTCCCAAACAACCGCCCGATCACAGACACCAGGCCTTTGTAAATATAAGTAGAATACCATTCCGAAAATGACAGACTGATTCTTGCGATCAGTGTCAAAATGCCACTGACCGCCAGAAATAAAAGTCCGCTCCATATATACTTTACTGTTTTGGTTCTTTCTCTTTTGCCGCGCATCTTTTTCCTCTTTCGTAATTCTTTCTACTTCTGGCCGCTCAAATCCTCCGTGTACCTCTTCATGATATGAAAATACATCACAAGCAGCAGCCCGCCTGCCAGCACCCATGCCGCAGGACTTGCCAGACATACTCCCACATAACTTTTATAGTGTGCCGCCCCGATGGCAACTACACCTCTTCCGATCAGTTCTGCCACCCCGGCCATCATTGGAAGAATTCCAAATCCCATGCCCTGGATTCCATTTCGATACACATTCACCACAGTAAGCGGAATAAAAAACAGTCCGACACATTTCAGATAAATATCCACATATCCCATGATCTGCCCCAGATTTTCTGACAGAAATAATGGCGTCAGATATTTGCCTGCAAACATCACAAATATCCCCGTCACAACGGCATATGCAAAGCCCATCCATGTCGCGCTTTTAAATCCCTGTCGGATCCTGAGAATCTTTCCTGCCCCCATATTCTGGGCACAATAAGTTGCCATCGTCGTTCCCAGCGCCACATACGCCTGTGTTACCAGCTGCTCGATCTTGCTGGCTGCCGTAAATCCTGCAATCGCCACGGAACCCAGGATATTCAGAGAAGACTGCATCATCATTGCGCCGATCGCCGTGATGGAATATTGAAACGCCATCGGAAATCCAATTCCAAACTGGATCTTCACCAATGTTCCATCCAATTTCCAGTCTTCTTTTGTAAGTCTTAAAATCGGAACCTTTCTGATGATATAAACCAGACATAACACTCCTGAGATGCCCTGTGCGATCACAGTTGCATAAGCCGCGCCTGCCGCTCCCATATGGAACACAATAATAAATACCAGATCCAGAATAATATTCAAAACCGCAGCCAGGATCAGAAAATAAAGCGGTGTCTTGCTGTTTCCCAGCGCACGCAGAATACTTGCCAGCAGATTATATAACACCTGCGCAAAAATCCCTGCACAGATCACCATAATATACCGATAAGCATCGTCAAAAATATTATCCGGCGTATTCATAAAATGAAGCAACCATCTCATTCCCACCATGCTGATCACAGTCATGATCGCTGACACGATGAGCGACAGGATCGCAGCTGAACCTACTGTTTTTCTAACGGATCTCATATCTCCGGCTCCGAATTTCTGTGCAGTAGGCACTGTAAATCCGGCAGTCATCCCCTGCAGAAAACCAATGATCAAAAACATGATCGTTCCTGTAGACCCTACTGCCGCCAACGCATTTGCCCCTACAAATTTTCCGACGATGATTGTATCTGCCATATTATACAATTGCTGAAATACATTTCCTATAAAAAGAGGAATCGTAAAATTCAGTATCATCTTCGTTGGATTCCCAACGGTCATATCCTTTTCCATACACTCCACCCCTCCAGATTACTACATTTTGTGCTATTATACGACATCAGCCAATGAAAAACAATTCCTTTATCCCTAACCCGGATAAACCGGAAAAGTTATTTTTATTTTCTACCCCTTGTGTTATTCTAAAGAAAAAGGGGGTTTTTATATGTTACTCACTGATAAATACGCTGATAAAATTCATGGCATCATTACCTGTTATGACCGCATGATCATTCAGGGATATATCCCAAACTGGAGCCATGCGGAAGCAATGACTGCCTATATGAAACTCAACGGTATCCGTATTTTTGATTATCCCACCAGTTTCTCCCAGCCCCTTACGGAACAGGTCCGTCAGAATGCGGAAAAGATTGCTCACGAAAATGGAATGGAAATTGAGTTCATCCGAAAACTCCATGCTTTTCGAAAAGATGACCGCATCCAGAACATCATTGCCGAAACCGGAAAAACGGAAGGTCTGATCCATATCTTTTCTGCTATGGAATGCTGTAATACCTACAGGCCCTGGCATGATAAAACAACTGGGAAGACCTTCCTGAAGTTTGACCAGAGCAAGTGTCTTCATTACTATTTCTATTTTATCGACAGGGAACTTGGCCTTTGCTATCTTCGTGTCCCTACATGGCCGCCTTTCCGTCTTCAGTTTTACATGAACGGTCATAACCTGCTCGCCTATAAGCTTGATAAAAAACAGCTTTCTTACCGGATGCAGGACAACGCGTTCCTTGAAATCTCCGATATTGAAACTGCTCAGAAACTTTCTGACCGTATCAACCCGCAAGGGCTCCATAAAGTTCTCGATGTCTTTGCCAGACGCTACAGTCCCGTTCCGGAATCTCTCGGGCTGGGTTATACCTGGACGGTTCAGCAGATCGAATGTGCCACGGATATCATGTTCCGTAAGCCGGAATACCTGGCACCAATCTATGATGAAATCATCCACACTGCGATATATACTGTGAAGCCTGACAACATCGCCACTTTCCTTGGACAGCGAATCACTTATAACTGTACCAAAGAGATTGGCACAAACTATAATCAGCGCATCCTCGGAACGAGGATCAAGCACCACATGGGTGATGTGTCCATAAAAATGTATGACAAGTTTGGCTGTGTACTGCGAATTGAAAGCACCTGCAATGATATCAGTACGTTCCGTGTGGAGCGGGAAGTTCAGCATAGGGATGGAACATCCGATATTCGGAAAGCCCCTTTAAAAAAGAGTATTTACAGCTTATATCAGTTATTCACAATCCTGAAATCTGCGAATTACAGATACCTTGAATTTATCTCATCCTTTGATGATCACAGCAGCGGCAGGAAGAAATTGGATGAAGTCAGTCATTCCCGGAGGGAAAAGGAACGAACCTATCGCGGATTCAACTTTTTTGATTCCCGTGATCTGTCTGTACTGGAAGCCATCAGCAAAGGGGAATACATGACATTCGGGATACAAGGAAAACAGATCCGCCAGCATCTTCCGAAAATCACTCCGTCTGCCATGACAAGGATCTTTAAACGTCTGAAAGTCCATGGACTGATTGAAAAAATCCCAGGATCCTATAAATATTTGATAACGGCTCTTGGAAAAGAGATCATAGCTGCTGGTTTATCGATAAAAAACCTTATCCTTGTTCCGGCGCTTACATCTTGATTTTCCTGATGCCGAAATTTTGCCATTTTGCGTAGAAAATCATTTATAAGTGGCCTAAATAAAACCATTAAAAAACTACCGTAAGTCTCTCTCGACCCCGGACGCATTATTTGTCCAACTGTATATTCCATTATTTATCTTTCCACTCCAACATGCGATACGCATTTACATCACCATTCATAGAGAGAAGTCCTGCTATGATCGTTTCTCTGTTTTCCTGAAAATATTTTTTCACTCTGTCCATCCATGTTTTCTTACTCTGCTTCTTCTCGACATATGCTCTGTCTTTCAATACTACTGTATTGTTCATATTCCTCACCTAATCCTTTTTTATCTCTTTTTCTCTTTACAAGTATATTATATGGTGTATTTTCCAAAGATACTAGAGCCTTTTTTAACTTATTTTAAGTCGATATTGACTTTTTCAAAGAGCACTTCTGCCGATTCTTCAAAAAAATATGGGAATTTCGTTTCTTCAATACGTCAATGAAATCCGAATTTCCCATATTTATTACGATTTACTGCATACACACCTTCTGAAGTTCGCAAGCATTTACTTTAATACGCTTTTTACAGCGTCTTTCCATCCATTGTACTTTCGCACTCTTATTTCTTCACACATCTTCGGCGCATATTCCTGACGTTTCAGACGCGTAAACACTTCATCTCCATACAGCCCCAGTCCTCTTCCGGCTGCATAAGCAGCTCCAATCCCGGAGAGCTCTTCTGCATCCGGCACAAGCACCTTTCGATTCAGGATATCGCTCTGGAACTGCATCAGATACTGATTTCTGGTCGGACCACCGTCCACTCGCAGCTCCTGAATCTCGGTTTTTGCATCCTGACTCATCGCATTTACCACATCTGCAATCTGGTATGCGATACATTCTACTCCTGCGCACACCATTTCCGCCTTTCTTGTCGTTCTTGTAATGCCGATTAAAGCGCCCTTCGCTTCACTGTTCCAGTACGGAGCTCCAAGTCCTGTAAATGCCGGAACAAAATACAGACTGTCGTCTGCTTCTGCCTTTCTGCAGAGTTCTTCCGTCTCTGCCGGCGACTGAATCAGTTCCATATCATCCTTGAGCCATGTAATGACTGCTCCCGTGTAGTTGATATTTCCTTCCAGCACATAGTTGATTTTCCCCTGCATTCCCCATGCAAGAGAAGTTACTACACCGTGCGTGCTCAGCACCGGTGTCCTCCCCGATATTCATCATAATAGATGATCCGGTTCCATACGTGGACTTGATCATTCCTTTTTCCAGACACCCCTGCCCAAACAATGCTCCATGGGAATCTCCCAGTACACTGTGGATCGGAACTGGTTTTTCAAAAAATCCATCCAGATCTGTCTCTCCGAAACAGCTGTCCGAATCACATACTTCTGCCAGATCCTGTGCATCCAGTCCAAATAACTGACAGATTTCTTCATCCCATCTCTGCTCAAAAATATCAAACAACTGGGTGCGGGATGCGTTGGAGTAATCCGTTTTATAAGACGTTCCATGTGTCATCCGGTATACAAGCCAGGTATCGATTGTTCCGAAACACAGCGCATGTTTCTTTGCCAGTGCTTCTGCACCTTCTACATTTTCTTTCAGCCATGCCAGTTTCGAAGCCGGAAAATACGGCGAAAGCGCAAGCCCTGTCTTTTTCCGGATCATCTCTGCCGCCCCTGTTTTCTCCACACGGCGGCAGATTTCAGCGGCCCTTGCACATTGCCAGACAACAGCGTGCGCGATTGCTTTTCCGGTCTCTTTTTCCCAGACAAGAGAAGTTTCTCTCTGATTGCTGATTCCGATTCCTTTGACGCTCTCCTTTGAAATCCCGGACGCCTCTACCAGATTTTTCACCACCTGTACGGCATTCTGGTAAATTTCTTCCGGATCATGAGAAACCCATCCTTTTTCATTGATCATCTGCTTATGCGGGAGATCTTTTCTCTGAAGCAGCATGCCGTCCTGATCAAAAAGCAGCGCTTTTGTTCCCTGCGTACTCTGATCAATACTGATAATATAGCTCTCTGCCATGTCCTCTCTCCTGTCCCCTATTTCAGGATTTCTTTTGCCTTGTTCGCAATACCTTCTGCATTCAGGCCGTAATAATCAAATACTTCTTTTGAAGTTCCTGTGATAACCGGTGCATCCGGAAGAGACATATTTACTACTTTTTTCGGGCATTCTCTTCCTGTTACCTGTGCCACCATAGAACCAAGTCCTCCAAACGGTGCATGCTCTTCTACTGTAAGGACTGCTTTTGCATTTCCTGCCATGCGCACGATTGCTTCCTCATCCAGTGGTTTGATGCAGTACATATCCAGAACGGACGCTGAAATTCCTTCTGCTTTTAAAAGCCTGGCTGCATCTTTGGCTGGTTTTACCATTTCTCCGCAGGCGATGATCGCTACGTCGTTTCCATTTGTATTTCCTTCTGTCACAACTGTCGCATGATCCATTTCAAATGGTACATTATCTTCCTCGTAAGTCGGATCTACTGCATTTCTTCCCACACGGATGTACGCCGGTTTTTCATCTTTTAACAACGCTTTTGTCAGTTCTCTCGTTTGCAGATGATCACTTGGAATATAAACGCGCATATTCGGAATCGCACTCATTGCCGCAATATCCTGCGCGGAATGATGACTCATCCCCAGAGCACCGTAGCTGACCCCGCCACTGATTCCGATCAGTTTTACATTCGTGTTGGAATATGCAACATCCACTTTACACTGCTCATAGCTTCTTGTAGAAAGGAAGCATGCCGGTGAAACCGCATAAGATTTCTTTCCACATTTTGCAAGTCCGGCTGCAATACTGACCAGATTCTGTTCTGCAATTCCGGTTTCCAACGAATTGTTCCGGATACGTATCTGCAAATGGTGTAAAAGATCCCACTTCCTCTGGAATCACTGCAGAGCGACAACAATATTCTTTATTCTTTCTTTGCAGCTTCCATCAATACTTCACAGTATTATCTGTTTATTTGCTTGTTTTCCCATTATGACAACGCCTCCTCTGCTAGTTTTTAAGTCTTTCATAATGATATCATACTCTTCCTGTGTCGGAACTTTATGATGCCAGTTTGCTTTATTTTCCATAATAGAAGAACCTTTTCCTTTCACCGTATTGGCGATCAGTACCGTTGGTTTCCCCTTCACACGCTTTGCCTCTTCGAATGCAGCGTGCAGTTCATCGATATCATTTCCGTCTTTTACATCGATCACATGCCACCCAAAGCTTCTGAAACGTTCATGCAAATCATCGTGTCCCATCACATCTTCTGTGTTTCCGGAAATCTGAAGACGATTACGGTCTACCACTGCGCACAGATTATCCAACTGATACTGATGTGCTGCCATGGCGCCTTCCCAGACAGACCCTTCCGCCAGCTCTCCATCTCCCATAACTACATACACGCGGCGGTCTTTGTGATCCATTTTGGCTGCCTTTGCCATTCCTACGCAGACCGGAAGTCCATGTCCCAGAGAACCGGAATTCATCTCGATACCCGGCAGTTTATTATTCGGATGGCCAATATATTTAGAACCAAATTTGCTGAAATTTTTCAGGACATCTTCTTTATCCAGAAATCCTTTTTCCGAAAGCACTGCATAGTATGCCTCCATAGAATGACCCTTACTGAGTACAAACAGATCTCTGTCCGGATCTTCTGGATTTTTTGCGTCAATGTTCATCTGATCAAAATACAGCTCTACCAGAACTTCCATCACGCTCATGTCACCGCCGATATGCCCTGCCTTTCCGGCACAGATAATGTCTATGGTGTCTCTTCTAAGCTGATAAGCCAATGCTTTTAAATTCATATCTTACCTTCCTTTCTCTCACTCACCGCGCAGATATGCTTTTACGTCTTCCTCGATCGGATCATAGAGATCCGGTTTCACGCCGATATATTTACATGCCTCATACAGTACCGGAACTACATTTTTGTGAATACCGACACAGTGGTGAATATACGGTCCTTCTACAATCTTGGCTTCCAGACGTTTGATGTTTTCCACTTCTACCCAGAGATATGTTCCCATTCCTTTCGGTCCTTCCACACCTTTTGCGTTTCCAAGAAGAAGTGAATATTCTCCATTGTCTCCATCGAAGCGGCACAGTGTCACTTCTCCGTGTTTTGCTTCTGCAGTCAGACTTCCCGGATGCTCGAATGCCAGCGGATACGTCAGTTCCGGTTTTTCCTGTGCAACCGACATCGGCCATGGCCCGCAGTGCTGCAGCAGTTCTCCGTTTTCAATGTCAGGATGACGGATCGTCCAGTCTGCGAAAAATCCTCTCTTTTCATCCATTCCCGCAGCTTCTGCCAGAAGTGCGGTCACTGCTCCGTGAATATCGGTTTCACAGACTACCGGAATGCCCTGTTCATTGAGAATCGCATTTGCTGCACATGGCATAATTCCGATTTCTGTCTGAAGCGCATTCCAACACTGGATCGCAGCTGCCTGACATCCATATTTCTCTACCAGACTCTTCATTGCCAGAGCCAGAGCTGCTACCATTTCTACTTCCTCTTCTTTGATCTTGATAACCATAGTATCCTTGATGTAAGCGATCATCTGCTCCATTTTTTCTTTGTCTTCACGAACTGTTTTTACTTCTTCTGTCAGCTCTGTCATCGGAACCGGCGCCAGCTGAATATTAAATTTTTCGAGCAATTCTCCTTCATTGCACATTGTCGTCCAGAAGTCAAACGGACGTGTTGAAATCTGAAGAATCCGGATATTTTTAAATGTTTTTACGACATTACATACTGCAAGAAAATCTTTGACTCCACGTTCAAAGACCGGATCGTTTAATCTGCAGTTTGTCAGATATGTAAATGGAATCTGAAATCTTCTGAGCACCTTTCCTGTTGCAAACAGTCCGCACTGTGTGTCGCGCAGTCTCACACCGTTTGGCTCCGGTCTCTCATCCAGCGGTCCCCACAAAAGCACCGGAACATCCAGTTTCTTTGCCAGTCTTGCACAGACGTATTCTGTACCGAAATTACAGTGTGGGAGCATCAGACCATCCACACCTTCCTTTTTGAATTTTTCTACGATTTTATCGACATCTTTGTCATCATACAGAAGTCCTTCTTCGTTGATGTCTGTGATGTCCACAAAGTCCACACCCAACTCTTTTAGTCTCTGTGCTGTCAGCCCTCTGTACTTAACCGCATCCGGTGCGCTGAAAATACTTCTTCTTGTGGGTGCAAATCCCAGCTTGATTTTTTTCATGATTCAGTCTCCTTTCACATACCCTTTGTATTTGTGTATTTTGCTTTTTCTTTCAAGGATTTTCTTGTTGTTTTCTAACTTCAGTATAGCTTCGCAGAAACTCAATTTCATCCAATAATTAAGTATTTTTCACTTAATTATTAACTTAATTATTGTTTTTTCTTTGTATCTGGTTCATAATAAATTCAGAACACAAAACAACAATTCGAAAGGATCATATATGGGAATTACAGCAAAGGAACTTGCAAGAAAATTGAATCTTTCTGCCGCCGCTGTCTCCATGGCACTGAACCACAAACCAGGAGTCAGCACTGCAACACGGCAGCTCGTCCTGGATGCCGCAGAAAAATATGGATATGATTTTTTCCCGGGATACGCCGGAAAAACAATACCACTTCCGGGGGCGATTTATTTTTGTTATCTATAAAAAACATGGAACAGTTGTTGCAGATACCCCGTTTTTCTCTCAGGTTTCCGAGGGAATTTCACAGGGATGCAAAAAGAATGACTATCGTCTGAAGATCAGCTATATTTATGAAGATGAGGATACGATCACGAAACAGATTGAAGAAATTCAGTATTCTGACTGTGCAGGAATCATTCTGCTTGGAACAGAAATGGAAGCCGGAGATCTGAAACCGTTTTTAAATCTTCCGATCCCGGTTGTCCTTCTGGATGCTTATTTTGAGACAGTTCCCTGTAACTGCGTTCTGATCAACAATGTGCAGGGTGCATATCTGGCAGCCAGACACCTGATCCGGACTTGTAAAACACAGCCCGGTTATCTTAGATCCGCCTACCAGATCAGCAACTTTGCAGAGCGTTCCTCAGGTTTTTACAAGGCAGTGCGCGCGGCTGGTATGTCCTCCTCCCGCTCGATCGTCCACAGCCTGACCCCTTCCATGGAAGGGGCATATACCGACATGCTGGAACTGATCAAAAATGGAGAAGAACTGGCCTCTTGCTACTTTGCAGACAACGATCTGATTGCAGTAGGCGCCATGAAAGCCTTAAAAGAAAGCGGATATCGGATCCCGCAGGATATCGGTATCGTCGGATTCGACAACCTCCCTCTTGGTAGCGTCGTTGAGCCCGCACTGACAACCATCCATGTCCCGAAACAGTATATGGGAGAAGCTGCTGCGCAAAAACTCATCGATCTTTTAAATACACCCGGACAGCCTCCGACAAAGACAGAGGTGTCTACTATGCTTGTGAAGAGGGGGACGGTGTAAGCCGCCCTTCCCTCTGCGCGGGGTCACGTGGAAAGATGGAGTGAAAACATCAGTCATCCTGCAGGATGCTCAGATCCATCTGGTAAATATAATCTTCCGGTAATCTCTGCTTTTTCAGCATCCCACATCAGACAAAATATTAACATATTCGTACGCCTTGACAGTAGCAATGGGATTCTTGGTTACCTGCGCACAGAATACAGGTAACGCAAACTCCTGCTTCTTTTAACCAGATAAAGCTGTGTTCATATATTCGAAAATTTAAAATGCTCATTTAAATTCTCATTTGGATCATATTTGGCAATATCTTTTTTATATAACT
>ENA-OQNC01000090-OQNC01000090.1-human-gut-metagenome-genome-assembly--contig:-NODE-90-length-13681-cov-3.397964_pt1 | contig 13681 bp, 15 predicted proteins | sample MGYA00242626_ERZ504874 | MGnify/ENA primary metagenome ERZ504874 (study PRJEB26092, sample SAMD00036411) | human gut metagenome | host: Homo sapiens | study: EMG produced TPA metagenomics assembly of...
GGAACCGGTAATGATTATATCTATGTAAATACCTTGTCTTCTCCGCTGCAAGATCCGATAAAAGCCGCCAGAAATGGAGCGCTTATCATACCGGTATCGGTGCAGACGGTCTGGTACTGATTGGAGCATCCGAAAAAGCGGATTTCAGTATGCGTATATTCAATGCAGACGGCTCCGAAGCCATGATGTGTGGAAATGCCTCGCGCTGCATAGGCAAATATGTATACGAGAAAGGACTGACGGATAAGGAGGTGATCACGCTGGAAACCCTTTCGGGAATCAAAATCCTGAAACTTCATACAGGCAACGGGGTGGTGAAGGATGTAACCGTAGATATGGGTACGCCCCTGCTATCAAACCCCGGACAGATAGCTATGAAAACCGGTGGAATGCTGGCAGAAACTATCCTGGCCGATGGAAAAGAATACAAAGGAACATTCGTCTGCATGGGAAATCCGCATGTTGTCATTTTCGTAGATGATATAAAAGAGGTGGATTTGCCCGCGGTTGGCCCGAAACTGGAAAATCATCCGCTTTTTCCTGAGCGGACCAATGTGGAATTTGTAGAAATATTGCCGGACCAATCCCTACGGATGAGAGTGTGGGAAAGAGGTTCGGGCATCACAATGGCTTGCGGAACAGGGGCCTGCGCCACCGCCGTGGCGGCCGTACTGAACCATAAAGCCGGACGAAAATCGTGGGTAAGGATGGACGGAGGCGATCTCCACATCCACTGGGACGAGAAAGACGGACATGTATACATGACCGGTCCGGCCGGTAAAGGTTTTCGAAGGCGAAATAGAGATGTGATACTGATTTTGAAAAACTTAAAACAACGATAAAAACAATAACAGCGATGGCACTAGTAAACGAACATTTTTTAAAACTACCAAACAATTACTTGTTTTCGGACATTGCCAAAAAGGTAAATGCATTCAAAGTCTCTCATCCCAAAACGGACCTCATCCGCCTGGGCATCGGAGATGTAACCCGCCCGCTGCCTCAAACTTCCATCGAAGCCATGCATAAGGCAGTAGACGAGCTGGCAAACAAAGAGACATTCCACGGTTACGGTCCCGAACAAGGCTATGATTTCCTGATAGATGCCGTCATCAGGAACGATTACGCTCCGCGCGGCGTCTATCTGGAACCCGGCGAAGTCTTTATCAGTGACGGCGCCAAGAGCGATACGGGAAATATCGGAGACATCCTTCGCCACGACAACAGCATCGGCGTGACAGACCCCATCTACCCCGTATACATCGACTCGAACGTAATGTGCGGCCGTGCCGGGATACTGGAAGACGGGCGATGGAGCAACGTGGTATACTTGCCTTGCCTGAGCGAGAATAATTTCGTGCCCGAAATTCCCGACCGCAGGATAGATATCCTATACCTCTGCTATCCCAATAACCCTACGGGGACGGTCATTAGCAAGGCCGAACTGAAAAAATGGGTGAACTATGCATTGGAAAATGATACCCTCATCCTTTACGATGCTGCCTACGAGGCCTACATACAAGACCCGGACATTCCTCACTCCATTTATGAGATAAAAGGAGCGAAGAAAGTAGCGATAGAATTTCGCAGTTTCTCGAAGACGGCCGGATTCACCGGGGTGCGTTGCGGATACACCGTCGTACCGAAAGAACTCACAGCCGCCACGCTGGAAGGAGAGCGCATTCCGCTGAACCGGATGTGGAACCGCCGCCAGTGCACCAAGTTCAACGGGACATCCTATATCACCCAGCGTGGTGCCGAAGCGATCTATACCCCCGAGGGCAAAAAGCAAGTGAAAGCCATCATACAGTATTATATGGCTAACGCCCGCATCATGAAAGAAGCGTTGGAAAGTACAGGACTCAAAGTTTTCGGCGGAGAGAACGCCCCCTACCTGTGGGTGAAGGCGCCGGGCGAGGTAAGCTCGTGGAAATTCTTTGAACAGATGCTGTATGAAGCCAATGTAGTGGGCACGCCGGGAGTAGGCTTCGGCCCCAGTGGTGAAGGATATATCCGCTTGACCGCTTTCGGAGAGCGGGCGGATTGCGAAGAAGCCATGAAACGGATCAGGAAATGGTTGCTCTGAGCTGTACACGGCAACACCTTGAAGCACTGTGTGCTTGCACCGGACTTACATCAATCAAGCCAATAGGTATATAAAATATGACATACTCACTATTATTAATTAAAAGGTAAAAAAGCTATGAAGATGAATTTTAAGGAAACGGCATTGCTATTAGGCATGTCCATGGCAGTGCCGGCAACGAGCATCGCTCAAGACAAGGTGGAAGCCAGCGTAGGAGCTGACTTGGTAAGCGGCTATATTTGGCGCGGACAGGATTTGGGAGGCGTAAGCATACAGCCGTCATTGTCCGTTGCCTACAAAGGGTTTTCGCTCGGTGCATGGGGATCCGCAGGCATTGAGTCCGCTGATACGAAAGAACTGGACCTGACGCTGGGCTACTGTACCGGCGGTTTCAGCATTTCGGTGACAGACTACTGGTTCAATGGCGGTCCCGGCTATTTCCACTATGGCACGCACCATACCAGCCATGTATTCGAAGCGCAGATAGGCTACGATTTCGGTCCGTTGGCAGTGAACTGGTACACCAACTTTGCAGGCGACGATGGGGTGAACAAGGACGGCGACCGGGCTTACTCCTCTTACATATCACTCGCCGCCCCCTTCAAATTGGCAGGTCTGGACTGGACGGCAGAAATAGGAGCCACGCCATGGGCCAATGACTTCTATAACGTGTCCGCAGATCCGGAATGCAGTGGTTCGGACGGGTTCGCCGTATGCGACATCAGCCTTGGGGCATCCAAGGAAATCAAGATTACAGACTCATTCTCAGTCCCCGCCTTCGCCAAGGTGACGGTGAATCCGCGCACCGAAGGGGCCTATTTCGTATTCGGACTGGGTTTCTGACAGGAAGTGCTGAAAATGCAGGTACGACAACAAATTCAGACATAACGACAAAATAGAGAGGTATCAGTTTTTAAAAGGTAAAAGAATTGGAACATATAAATTACAAGTACAACAATGAAGAAAATTAGTAGGCTATTATCCGTAAGACAAGTTACGTAGGACGTAAAGGACGCGTTGTCTCGAAGCCGACATCGAATGGTTTTCCTACTACGATGTAAGAGGCATTGGCAAAGCACGCCAGGGACGTATCTACCGTGGCGTGGTGTATGATACCAGTTCGATTGAAAGAATCCTGGTTTCCATCGTGGTGCGCGAAAAGAATGTGGAGAAAACAGTGCAAGCCATCATCAAGGCGGCGCACACCGGCGAGATAGGCGACGGACGTATGCCATTGCCGGAGAGTTCGCCTGTATCTGGGTCACATACATTCCGGACGGCACCTGCTTTGATTCCGAAATATCACTGCTGACCGTCACTCCGTAAATCCCTGCATAGGGAACCGACTGACTGTTTAAAAGCAGTTCCATGATCGGTTTTAAATCAGAAATCCCATATGCATTGGCAGTATGACCCTGATTCTCTGTCCAGATCTCGGAATCAATGAGCCCGATGATCTCCCCGTCCAGATTACACAGAACACCGGAACTAAAATCCGCTGACGGAATATCTGTCGCCAGAACGCTGAATGTATGATCCGGAATTGCTTTTTCGTGTGCATTAGAACTGATCATACCATATCCTGTTCCATCTGAATATCCAAATGTATCTCCAAGGGCGATCACCGGATCTCCCTCTGCCACTATATTTGAATTTCCGAGAGCCGCTGTTTTTATCTCATCCCACGTGCTTTCAGAAATCAGGTTTCTTCTGACACCAAACACCGCCAGATGACTGTTTTTATCCTGCTTTTTCAGCGATGCTTCACAGGTGCTGCCATCTGAAAACTGCACATTCCAGACAGTGGATTCCCCGCAGACAGAATTGTTGCTGAGGATCAAAAGCTCCTGTCCATTGTCTGCTGCGATCAGCCCTGTACATCCCATATCTTCATCATTTACATCCTTTGTAAGATTCGCCGCATCCTGCTCACCCCTGACCGTGACCACACTTTTTGCGGCCTCTGCTGCAATCTGGTAAACACTCTGCATCATGGCTTCATAATCTTCTGCTCTCAGATTTTTCTCCTGCGAATCCTGCTCCTGCGCCTCGTCTTCTTCCGGATGCGTCTCTTCACTGTCTTCCGGAATGGTCACAGTTTTCGGAGATCCCGGAAATAAGTTCTGTACCCACGGATTCAGGGCATAGAAACCCAGACAGGCAAACGCACCTACCACGATTCCGTAAACAGCCAGTTTCAGAAGCTGTTTTCTCACCTGTTTTCCGGTGATCGGTTCCGGCTTGATCGTCTCCTGCAGAAAAGAAAAACTATCCTCTTTTTGTCTCTTCATTCAAGTCTTTGGGGGACTTTTCTTTTGGGTCTTCATTCCACGGCATAATTGCTAATCTCCTCTGCTGTATAGTATAACCGATTCCCCCGGATTATGTCGGCGGCTTCTCTCCCTTGTCGTCTTTGTCAGGAACAGGTAGCAGTAATGGTTCAGGAACGGGCGTTCATTGAAGTGCCGTTCAAAGGAGCGGCTTAAAAAACTAAGCTCGTCCCTTTCCGTGTCGGGCTGGTAGTTCTCCTTGATGAAGAAGTCCTGCTTGTGTACTATGGAGTAGTCGGGCAGCACCTTGATTGCCTTGTACCATGCCGAATGTATGGCTTCGTACTCGGCACTGGTGACGGTGAACAGTTCGGCAGTTCCACCCTGAAAGCACCGTTATGTCCGCATCCTTTGAAATGATGCAGCCGTTCTCCACCGCCAAAAGGGGGAATTTCCTTTCCAGCGTGGTAGCCTTTAACATATTTCTCATGGTCTTTCTTCCTTTCTTTTTTTGTAGGTGAATAATCGGGGTATCGCCTTTCGGCTGATAATGAAGCGTGGATGCCGTTTGCGTGCGGCGGCTTTCATCAGCCCGTGCGTGCCGTACTTGGCGTTGAGCCGGAACGTCTGCCACACGAGCAGCAGCGAAGCCGACACGATGAAACCGATACATAGCCACTGGTTCACGCCCGCCATGAACAGGACGATGAACACCACGAAGACGGCGAGCAAGCCGCCGCAAAAGATAAAGAGGTACTGGCTTTTCAGCCCCTTGAACTCCACGGGCTTCCCGATACCCCTGTTTACCTGATATTTTTCGGGCTTAGCCCTCAACAACTCGTCAGACATAGCCGCAGGTTTAGAGGAAGAACGAGCGCAGGATAGTGGCGGCTACAATCAGGAAGATGCACGCCCCGAACCAACTGGCGGCGGTCTTTGAGGTGTCGGGGTCGCCGCTTGAAAACTTGTTATATACTTTTACCCCGCCAATCAAGCCGCAGACCGCCCCGATTGCGTACACCAGTTTTGTTCCGGGGTCGAAATACCCGGTGATTAGGTTCGTGGCTTCGGTGATGCCCGCCTGCCCGTTTCCTTGTGCGTAGGCACTTACCACGGCGGCAAGTATAGCCGCCGACAAGAAGATTTTCTTTCTCATTGTGATTTGTTTTTAATGCCGGGCGGCGGGTGGATAGTCCGCCTTTCCCGGCTGGTGAATAATTTGAAATTTTAGTGGTCGGGGATAGTCCCGTTTGTCTGTTTGGTTTTCAGGTTGCCAATCAACCGTAATCACGCTGTTTCATGCTGTCAGGCTTATACATTATTATATTATAGGAAATCGTTCATGTCGAACGCTTCGTGTTCCTTGCTTTTATTGCCAGCTTCGGCAGGGACAGCAGCCGCAGCCAGTTCCGCTTCGTTGCGTCCCAGCAGTTCCGCCACCTTTGCCAGCCCGCCGTTGATGTTCTCCACCACCGCATCGTAGAGGTTCGTCCCCTCAATCCTTGCCAGTGTCCCGGCGGCTTGCCGCTGTTCCGTTTCGGTGGGGTTGTCGGCGTTCGCCGTGCGTACCGCTTCGCCCAGTTCGTCAAAGCTCACGCCCGTAGCCCGCCCGGTATCATCGTCACCGTCCATGTACCCGGCTATTTCCTCGTCCTCGTAGTCGGGTTCGTCATTCTCGTAACCGGGCGTTTCTTCCGGCAGTCCGTCAGCCTGCGGCGACAAAAATAGTATCATTTTCAGCCGCTTGCGGGAGGTGTCCCGATTTGTCCTGCGCTGTCTGAAATTGTCCGCTCTTGTATCGGCTTTCACCTATCAGCGTGTAGCCTGAAACCCCGTTTCGTGGAAGCGGCGCATCATCCGTTTTGCCCGGTGATGTCCGGCTGTCCGTGTAGCGATACCACAGCCACAGGGCGATGTAGTACACCAAAAGCCCGGTAAGTATGCAATAGATTACCATAGTCAGACAGGCTTTTGGAAGTGGCTTTCGTACAGGGTGTTTATCTCGTCTTGGTACTGCTCGAAGTGGCGCAGCAGAATGTTTTCCACGTAGCTGCTTACCGTCACCTTTCGCCCGCCTATCACCGTCACGATACGCATCAGCTTCTCATGCGTGGTTCGGCTCACGTACAAGGGCTGTCGGTCTGCCAGTTCCACTTTCTGAAAGTAGGTTTCCCGGTAGTCGCCCGAACCGCCCTTGCGCTTGCGGGGTGTCGGTTTCTCTACTTGCACTGTTTCAGCCTGCCGTCCCTCGTGGGCGGTTTCCGTTTCGCTGCCGGGCTGCGGTTCATCATCCGGCTGGCTCTCCCGCTTGGCGGGTACACCCTGCGAGATAAGTTCCCGCATAAAATCCTCGTCTATCTTCGGCATCCCGCCGCTTTGCTTTGCCATATCATTTTAATTTGATGTAGTACACTATTTCGGTTATCAGTTCTTCCAAGTTGCTTCCCCTTACCAACGGGCGGCTGGCGGGAAAGAGCGTGGAGCGGAACACCGCCTTTTTATCCGCCACCAGTTCCTTTTTGTAGCGTTTGGTATCGGGGATAAAGGTTTTCATCAGCGGCAGTTCCAGTTCCTTAATGGTCTTGTCGTAGGCGGTGTAAAGGTCTGTTTTCTCCCTACCGTCCACCATGTTCCAAAAGAGGTACAGCCCTGCAAGTCGGCAGGCTTCATTCTTCACTAATAGCTTTTGGATAGCCATTGCGAACGACAGGCTGCTTTCCAGCACCACCTTGTCGGCTGAAATGGGGGTGAAAATGTAGTCCATGCCCGCAAGGGAGTTTATCACGCCCTCGCTGTTCACCGTGCCGGGCAGGTCGAAAAACACTATATCCGGCACGTGTCCGGCGGCTATATATCCGTCAGCCGTTGCAATCGCCTTTTCGGGCGAACTGCACAGTACCGGGTAGGCTTTCTTCCCCAGCCGGGTGAACTGTTCATACGCCATGCGCTTGTAATCTTCATCCGCCCCGACCTGCTCGGCATCCCGCTTGCGCATCCCGGCAATGGAGTGCTGGGGGTAGTCGCAATCGACCACCGCCACATTGTAGCCTTTGAGGTAGTAGAGGTAACTCGCCGCCAGCACGGTAAAGGTGGTTTTGCCGACCCCGCCCTTTTGTGTGGAAAAGGCGACATAAAGGGGTGTTTCTCGTTTTCCATATTGCTTCCGTTCATTATTGGTTGATAGATTTGTTTATTGCTTTCAATCATTCTTTCCATATTGCAATCTTGAAATATTGAAAGACTGTTTTATTTCAATCTTGTTTTCCTGCTTTCATTCTTTCTTGAAATATTGAAATCCTGCAATCATGTTTTATTGAAATCCTGCTTTCAATCATTCTTTCCTGATTGGAATATTTCTTTCAATCTTGCTTTCAATATTGAAATCCGATGCAAAAAAGGGAGAAAAAACGTCCCCTGAAAACCTTGTCCCGATTTGTCCTGCGCTGTCCCGTTTTGTCCACCAACCACCTATTTTACAGCATTATAAATCACCGTTACTTTGCAGCGGAGTAACGAACCGCAGGGGGCGCAGGTGTAAAACAGGGCTGGTGAATGGCTGGGCTTACCGTTCCACGCTAACCCCAATCCGTCCGTGACGGATTTCGATTTTCGTCAGAAAATAGCAAGGTGTGTTCTATGGCACATAGAACCGTTTTCCGTGCCTGAAAACGCCTTGCCCCTGTCGGGGGTAAAAATCACTCCGAAGTCGTAATTTTTTAATCCAAAGAAGCATGGAAACAAGAAGAACCAACAAGGGCGGTCGCCCCGCCCTCGCAGACCCGGCGAAGCATCGCCATGTCCTTTACCTGAACGACCGGGAGAATGCCCGCTTCCTCTCGCAATGGGAGCAGTCGGGCGTCACGAGCAAGTCCCGTTTCATCGCCGCCCGGCTGTTCGGCGAGCCGTTCCGGGTGGTGAAAGTGGACAAATCGGCAGTAGAATATTGCGCCCGGCTGACCGAATTTTATGCCCAGTTCCGGGCGGTTGCGGTCAATTACAACCAAGTGGTAAAGGCTCTGAATAGTAACTTTTCGGAGAAAAAGGCACTGGCTTTTCTCTATAAACTGGAGAAAGCGACCACCGAACTGGCTGTGTTGAACCGTCAGGTTATCGACCTGACAAACGAGTGCAGGGAACTATGGTTGCCAAAATAAGCACGGGCGGCAATATGTTCGGCGCACTGGCATACAACCAAAACAAGGTGGACAGCGGGGAAGCAAAGGTGCTTTTCTCCAACCGGATGCTGTTGGGCGAGGACGGGAATTTCTCTATCGGCGAGTGTATGCGCAGCTTTGAAATGCAGATGCCCGTCCAGCTATCCACCAAGAAGCCGATACTTCATATTTCCATAAACCCGCACCCGGAAGACGTGCTGACCGACCGGCAGCTTTCCGACATCGCCAAAGAGTATATGCGGAAGTTGGGCTATGGCGACCAGCCTTATCTGGTGTACAAGCATACCGACATCGACCGCCACCATATCCACATCGTGGGGTTGCGGGTGGACGAGAACGGCAAGCCGCTGAATGACAAGTTCGAGCATCGGCGCAGCAAGCAAATCACCCGTGAACTGGAGCAGAAATACAACCTGCACCCGGCAGAACGAAAGGAACGTGCCGAACGCCCCGAACTTAAAAAGGTGGACTATGCCGCCGGGGACGTGAAGCACCAAATCGGCAACACCGTGAAAGCGGCTTGCTATGGCTACCGCTTCCAGTCGTTCGGGGAGTACAAGGCTTTGCTTGCCGCTTACAACGTGTGCGCCGAGGAAGTCAAAGGCGAGATAAACGGCAAGCCCTATCAGGGCATTGTCTATTCCGCCATGAACGACAAGGGCGAAAAGGTGGGCAACCCGGTAAAGGCTTCCCGCATCGGCAAGTCGGTAGGTTATGAAGCGGTGCAGCGCAGAATGGAGAAATCGGGCGAAGCAATTAAGAACGGGAAACTGAAAGAGCGCACCCGGAAGATTGTAGCCACTGCCATGCAGACCGCCCGCAGCCGCAAGGAACTGGAACGACAGCTAAAGAAGCAGGGCATTGATGTGGTATTCCGTCAGAACGACAACGGGCGCATCTATGGCGTTACGTTCATCGACCACGACAGCCGGGTGGTGCTGAACGGTTCACGCTTGGGTAAGGAGTATTCGGCGAACGTGTTCAACGAACGTTTTTCGGGCGAAACCGGAAAGATACACCAGTCCGAAGTGGCAGCACCGCAGCAAGACCAGCCCACGCATCAGGAACAGCCGGGCTTCACGCCGAAAGCCGACATCGTTTCGGGCATGGCTTCCGTGCTGGGTGCTTTCGGCGGTTTGCTGGGCGGCGGTGCATCAGGCGGTGACGAGCCGCAGGACACCGACCGCCAAAAGAGAAAGAAGAAAAAGAAGCGCACAAGGCGCATCAACTAACTTAAAAACATTACAATCATGCAACAGGAAGATGATTTGAGAGGGCTTGCAAGGGTCATGGACTTTATGCGGGCTGTCAGTATTCTATTCGTGGGAATAAACGTGTACTGGTTCTGTTACTCCACCCTGAAAGAATGGGGAGTGACGTTTGAGGTGATAGACAAGATACTGTGGAACTTCCAGCGCACCACCGGGCTGTTCTCGTCTATCTTATGGACAAAACTATTTTCGGTGGTGTTCCTCGCCCTGTCGTGTATCGGCACTAAGGGCGTGAAAGAGGAAAAGATAACGTGGGCGAAGATACATTGCAGCCTTGCGGCGGGTGTCGTGTTGTTTTTCCTGAACTGGTGGCTGCTGGAACTTCCGCTGCCACATACGGCGGACACTGTGTTTTATATCGCCACGCTGTCGGCGGGCTATATCTGTATGCTCATGGCGGGTACGTGGATGTCCCGGTTATTGAAAAACAACCTCATGGATGATGTCTTTAATACCGAGAACGAAAGTTTCCAGCAGGAAACAAGGCTTATCGAGAACGAGTATTCTGTAAATCTGCCTACCCGGTTCTACTATAAGAAGAAGTGGAACAATGGCTATATTAACGTTGTAAACGTTTTTCGTGCGAGTATCGTGTTAGGAACGCCGGGCAGCGGGAAGTCATACGCAGTAGTAAATAATTACATAAAACAGCAAATCGAGAAAGGTTTTGCGCTCTACCTGTATGATTATAAGTTTCCTGACCTTTCGGAAATCGCTTACAATCATTTGCTTAACCACTTGGACGGCTACAAGGTCAAGCCGAAATTTTACGTTATCAACTTTGACGACCCACGCAAGAGCCACCGATGTAACCCTATAAACGCCAGCTTCATGTCGGACATTGCGGATGCTTATGAAGCCAGCTACACGATTATGCTTAACCTCAATCGAAGCTGGATAAGCAAGCAGGGCGACTTCTTCGTGGAAAGCCCGATTATCCTGCTTGCAGCCATTATTTGGTATTTGCGCATCTATCAAGGCGGCAGGTATTGCACGTTTCCCCATGCCATAGAACTGTTGAACAAGAAATACGCTGATGTATTCACGATTTTGCGCAGTTATCCCGAACTGGAAAATTACCTTTCCCCGTTCGTGGACGCTTGGGAAAGTTCGGCAGTTGAACAGTTGCAGGGGCAGATTGCCAGTGCAAAAATCCCGCTTTCAAGGATGATTTCACCCGCCCTTTACTGGGTAATGACGGGCGATGATTTTTCACTTGACATCAACAACCCGAAAGAGCCTAAAATACTGGTTGTCGGCAACAATCCTGACCGCCAAAATATCTACTCGGCAGCACTGGGATTATATAATTCCCGTATCGTGAAGCTGATAAACAAGAAAGGTCAGCTTAAAAGTTCGGTGATAATAGATGAATTACCAACTATATATTTTCGGGGGTTGGATAATTTGATTGCCACCGCCCGAAGCAACAAGGTTGCGGTTCTGTTAGGCTTTCAGGATTACAGCCAGCTTACCCGTGATTACGGGGACAAGGAAAGCCGGGTTATCCAAAATACTGTGGGTAACGTGTTCAGCGGTCAAGTAGTCGGTGAAACGGCGAAAATCCTTTCCGAGCGTTTCGGAAAGGTGTTGCAGAAACGGCAGAGCATGACGATAAACCAACGGGAAAAATCCACCTCGATAAGCACCCAAATGGACAGCCTGATACCCGCCAGCAAAATATCCAACCTCACGCAAGGTATGTTCGTGGGTGCTGTGGCGGACAACTTCGATGAACGGATAGAGCAGAAGATTTTCCACTGCGAAATCGTGGTGGACAACGAAAAGGTGAAGCGGGAAACCGCCCATTACGTGAAGTTGCCGCAGATTATCGACTTCACCGACAAGGACGGCAACGACCGGATGCAGGAGGAGATACAAGCCAACTATGACCGCATCCGTCAGGAAGTCAGGCAGATAGTCGAGGACGAGATAACCCGGATTAAGAACGACCCGGAGTTATGCCACTTGATTAAGGAGGAAGAATAGCTATATATAATAATGTATGGAGTGAAGAACAGCCGATGTAGCTTTACGGTTGTTCTTCATTTTGCTTTTGGTGCGGTAGGCTTCAAAACGACACTAATATTTCGTGCAGGTTCTTCAATGCTTCCACAGCCTTGCCTATCGGCGGCATCTTGCTTTTGTCGAAAGTCAGTTTCTTCAAATCGGTAGTGTACGCCGTAGCCACTTCGGGTAACGCCATGACCGCTTCGGCATCCTTGAATATCGGTGCATCAGCCAGCGACAAGTGCGAACGGGAGTTTTTATTTAGTCCGTCCTCTATCGTCACCCGGTACATGGCATCCAAGAAATCTTCCGAATGTAGGTAATCGTTATATTCCTGATTGTGGTAGAGTGCCGACAAGTCGTAAACGTCACGGATATGCTTTGCCAACAGTGCGGCTGCATCCTCATTGTAAGACAGCTTTACCAGCCTTGAAACCTTGTCGCAGATAGTCTTTCGGGGGTTGATACACTGCGTTTCAAAACTTTCCAGCCCGTAGGTGCTTATCAGTTCCTCTTGCCCGATGCTTTCAAGAAAGGCGGTCACAATCGGTTTGATAACCCGCTTGTCCGCCGGGTAGAACATCAGTTTTTTGTCCGGCAGGTCACAGGATTTTATCTCTACTTCCAAATGTTCTTTCAGTCCCACGCCTTGAAATACATTGTCATACGAGAAATACAGTTTACGGTAATTACCGCCCGTTTCCGACAAATCTTCCTTGTATATGTCACTATTGAGTTCGGCTATGTATTTGGAAAGTTTCTTGTTCAATGTCTTTTCTGCCTGCTTGGACGCACCTTTATCACCCGTGAACACGAACAAGTCCAAATCTTCCGAGAAACGTTCTATCAGCCCGTAGGCTTTGGAAAGTGAAGTTCCGCCTTTGAAGTAGGTCTTATCCGCATATTCGGACATGGAAATATCCCGCAGTATCTTCGATACCCAGTAATCCTTTTCCACGTGCGACTGCTCGTAGCCGAAATGGTCAGCCGCCAGTGCGATGATTTCCTTGAACGCTTCCTTGTCCGAATGTAAATTCATATTTCTGTCCTATGCTGTTTTATAATCCAAGTTGAACCGTGTCGTGGGAAGAATGGTCTTTGCCATTTCCGTTTGCAATACGGTTTGTCTGATGTCGCCCAGTATATCCGCCACCACCTTTCTGACACGTGGCGGGTAACTTTTCGCCAAAGATACGATTTTTTCCAGTTCCGGCAGGCTGTACCCGTTGAAATATTGGCTTTTGACCCGGTTGTAGATGTCCTGCCCGGTTGTTCCGGGTATGCGCTTCATGTCCTTTATCGCATCGAGCAGCCGCAAGTACGGGACAAGGCTTTCATCCGGATAGACCATGCAGTAGGCTTTCACGCACTCTATATCCAAGTTCTTGAAACGGAAACGGCGAACCGGGTTAGGAGTGGCTATCGTTATGGTTGTGGCTACCTGTTCGGTCAGCCCCATTTTGTTATAGATGTAAGCCCCCGTGATATAGCCGTTCAGTTTTTCAGTCAGGTAGCGGAACTGTTCATCCTGATAGACAGGCAGCTTTCCCAGCCCCAGCACTGATTTCTTGGGACGGTAGTACGCCCCCTTTTCAACCCGTACCAGTACCCCTTTGCGGCTCTGTTCGGAAAGTAGCACCGCAACATTGGCGGTCTTTTCCGTTTCAAACGATAAATCCCGGAACGTGAATATACGCCCGGTATCTATCCGTTCAATCTGCCCAAGTATCTCTTTTCTGAATGAAGCCATATTTATGTCCTTTGTTTCTATATGCAAAGATAGTATATTATGTAATCACCTGCAAAAACATAACAAAGAATTTGTCCGAAGATGTTTTCTTTTTGTTCGTGTCACCTGTATAATAGGAG
>ENA-OQNC01000091-OQNC01000091.1-human-gut-metagenome-genome-assembly--contig:-NODE-91-length-13557-cov-3.156143_pt1 | contig 13557 bp, 12 predicted proteins | sample MGYA00242626_ERZ504874 | MGnify/ENA primary metagenome ERZ504874 (study PRJEB26092, sample SAMD00036411) | human gut metagenome | host: Homo sapiens | study: EMG produced TPA metagenomics assembly of...
CTCATCCTAGAATGGGAAGAACTCAGCGAACAGGTTGAAGGATGATACTTTAATGATATGCAGCTGTCTGGGATTAGTTAGCATATCATTTTTTTAGTTAAAAAAAATCAATAGCAAGCTATTGACTTTTTATGTTAAAGTTCTATAATAATTAGTGATAAATAATAAGAAAGTATCTAGCAAATCTTAAATTTAGCCGAATAAGCTTACTTGAAAAGGAAAAAGTTTATTTTTGGGTTTAATTTTTAGTAGGCTTGTTTTTTTGTACTGTGGAGGTAATCATGAATCCTAAACATGCTCCTTATGGATGGTTAGTAAAACGGATAGCGCGTCGTTTGGAACAAAATATGAATAATTTTCTTAAACCGTATAATATTACGATTATGCAATACATGGGTTTTAATTGTTTTTGTAAACAAACAGAGAAGTGCTACACTTTCAAAGAACTAGAGAAACAATTTGAAGTTTCTCAGCCAACCATTGGCCGGTATTTTAGCACGTTTGGATCAAAAAAATATGATTATAACCATTCAAGATGAAAAAGATAAGCGTATTAAAAAAGTTCAAATTTCTGATGATGGTAGAGCTTTGATTAATCGTTTAGGTGAGCACCTAGAGGATTCAGAAGTTGCAATCGTTGGGAATTTTACCAGAGATGAGCAAGAGACTTTTCATTTATTGCTTGAAAAAGCTTATTATAATGTTGTAGAAAGAGGTAACGAGAATGATTAAAACTTTACTCGCGCAAGTGAAGGAGGTATAAAACGCCATCTTTATTAGCTCCTTTATGTGCCGCTTTGGAAGTTTTTTTCGATATGTCTATTCCCTTTGTGATTGCAAAATTGATTGACCAAGGGATTCAGGCAGGAAATCTTGCGGTAGCCATGAAATATGGTTTATTTATGTTACTTTTAGCTATTTGTGGTTTGACGACAGGTTTTCTAGCAGGGAAATTTGCGGCACAGGCTTCAGCTGGTTTTGCTGCTAATTTGCGTGAAGGAATGTATGACAATATTCAAACATTTGCTTTCTCAAATATTGATAAATACAGCACGGCTGGTCTTGTAACACGTATGACAACAGATATTACCAACGTACAGATGGCATATATGATGAGCATTCGTCTGTTGGCGAGAGCTCCGATCATGATTTGTTTTATCCTGGATCATGACACTTTTGATCAATAAGAAAATTGCTTTGCTGTTCCTGATCATCATACCGCTGCTTGGAGGAACACTGATCTTTATTGCAAAGAAAGCGCATCCACATTTTATCAAAGTATTTGATGAGTATGATATTCTGAATAATTCCGTACAGGAAAATGTCAATGCATCCCGCGTGGTAAAAGCCTTTGTACGGGAAGATCATGAAATTGAAAAATTCCATGGAATTTCAAAATATGTCTATACATTATTTACAAAAGCAGAAAAGATCGTGGCATGGAACTCACCGGTTATGCAGTTTACGATCTATACGGCGATGCTTCTGATGGTAGCGATCGGAGGAAGAGAAATTGTATTTGGTGCGATGGAAATCGGAGAAATGACCAGTGTGATCGTGTATGCGTTCCAGATCATGATGGCTCTGATGATGGTTACATTTGTATTTGTTATGATCATGATCGCAGAAGCGTCTACAGACCGTATTACGGAAGTTCTGACGGAAGTTCCGGAGATGCAGGACAAAAAGAATGCGGTTACAGAAGTGGCAGACGGAGAGATCCGGTTTGAGCATGTAGATTTCAGTTATGCGGGAGAAGGCGGAAATCTTTCGTTAAAAGATGTCAATCTTCATATTAAATCCGGACAGACGATCGGGATCATCGGAGGAACCGGAAGTGCGAAATCAACATTGGTACAGCTGATCCCGAGACTTTATGACGTGACAAAAGGAACTGTAAAAGTCGGCGGACTGGATGTCAGAGAGTATAATCTGGAGGCACTGCGCGATCAGGTATCTATGGTATTGCAGAAAAACGTTCTCTTTACAGGAACGATTTACGATAATATCCGCTGGGGAAATGAACATGCCAGCGAGGAAGAGGTTCAGAGAGTCTGCAAACTTGCACAGGCAGATGGATTCGTAAAAGAATTTCCGGCAGGTTATCATACGATGATCGTGCAGGGCGGAAACAATGTTTCCGGCGGACAGAAGCAGCGTCTGTGTATTGCACGGGCACTTCTGAAAAAACCGAAGATTCTGATTCTGGATGACTCCACAAGTGCGGTAGATACAAAGACAGATGCGCTGATTCGAAAAGCATTCCGGGAAGAAATTCCGGATACTACAAAGATCATCATTGCGCAGCGAATTTCTTCTATAGAAAATGCAGACCAGATCATTGTACTGGATGAAGGAAAGATCATGGGAGTCGGCACATCCGAAGAATTGCTTGCGACAAATGAAATCTACAGAGAAGTATATGAATCTCAGGTAAAGGGAGGTGAGGACGATGAATAGAAAACCAAAGGTTTCAAAAGAAAATTTACAGACCGCAAAGCGGCTTTTAAAATATGTGACCGGAACGTACAAGGTTCGGTTTGTGATCGTATTTATCTGTATTTTGTTAAGTTCGATCGCATCAATTTCGGTATCATTGTCCCTCAAGTTTTTAATCGATGATTTTATCAGTCCTCTGATCGGACAGAAAGATCCGAATTTTGCAGAACTATATCGGGCACTTGCGGTGCTTGGAAGCATTTTCCTGATGGGAGTCATTGCTACATTTACTTATACACGACTGATGGTCTACATTGGTCAGGGTGTTCTTAAAAAAGTAAGGGATGATATGTTTGAACATATGCAGACTCTTCCAATCCGTTATTTTGACCAGAATACGAATGGTTCTATCATGAGTCTTTACACGAATGATACAGATACGCTCAGACAGATGATCAGTCAGTCGATCCCACAGGCACTGATGTCCTTTTTTACGATTATCGTAACCTTTATTTCAATGCTGATCTTAAGTCCGCTGCTTACAATTTTAGCAGTTCTGATCATTGGTCTTATGATCTTCGTAACAAAAAAGATCGGTGGAAACAGTGGAAAATATTTTGTTCGTCAGCAGAAATCTCTGGCAGATGTGACTGGATTTGTGGAAGAGAGAATGAACGGACAGCGCGTAGTAAAAGTGTTCAACCACGAAAGAAAGTCAGAAGAAGAATTTGACAAACTCAACGAGGCGCTCTTTGAAAGTGCTGCACAGGCAAATACCTTTGCAAATATGATGGGACCGGTAATCGGAAACATCGGAAACCTGCAGTTTGTACTGGTCTCTGTACTTGGAGGATTCCTTTCTATTATGGGAAGCGGAGGGATCACTCTGGGAGTTATGGCATCTTATCTGCAGTTTACAAAGAGCTTTACACAGCCGTTTATGCAGGTGGCGCAGCAGTTTAACTCCATTGTTATGGCACTTGCCGGAGCAGAGCGTATTTTTGCTCTGATCGATGAAGAATCGGAAAAAGACGAGGGATACGTAACACTGGTCAATGCGAAAAAAGACGAGAACGGCAATATTATCGAATGCAAAGAAAGAACCGGAATGTGGGCCTGGAAGCATCCACATTCGGCAGACGGAAGTGTGTCTTATACAGAACTGACCGGAGATGTGCGTTTTGAAGATGTGACATTTGGATACAACGAAGATAAAGTGATCTTAAAAGATATCAGTCTGTTTGCAAAACCGGGACAGAAGCTGGCATTTGTCGGTTCTACCGGAGCAGGAAAAACAACCATCACGAACCTGATCAATCGCTTTTACGATATTCAGGAAGGAAAGATCCGGTATGACGGAATCAATATTACAAAGATTAAAAAGGATGATCTGAGACGTTCCCTCGGAATTGTACTGCAGGATACCCATTTGTTTACAGGAACCATTATGGATAATATCCGTTATGGAAAACTGGATGCTACTGATGAGGAAGTATACGAGGCTGCAAAACTGGCTCATGCAGATCAGTTTATCAAAATGCTTCCGAAGGGATACGACACTATGTTAAGCGGTGATGGAGAAGAGCTTTCACAGGGACAGAGACAGCTTCTTTCCATTGCGAGAGCAGCAGTTGCAAATCCGCCGGTACTGATTCTGGATGAAGCAACTTCCAGCATTGATACCCGTACGGAGAGTATTGTGCAGAAGGGTATGGATAACCTGATGAAAGGACGTACAGTATTTGTTATCGCGCACAGACTTTCTACGATTCGCAACAGTGATGCGATTATTGTTCTGGAACACGGAAAGATCATCGAGCGTGGAGATCATGCGGATCTGATCAAAATGAAAGGAACGTATTACCAGTTATATACCGGAAAACTGGAGCTTTCATAAAAATTTACTGTGAATGGCAGACCATAAAGCGGATGGAGTTTTCTTACAGAAAGTGTAAGTGTTTTTCATCCACGATACGGCTTATAATATTCTTATCACGAAAGGGAGGGATATTATGAGCCGTACTATTTTGGAAATAGAATCGTTGTACAAAACATATGGGGAAAAGGAGAATGCAGCAGAGGCACTCAGAGGAATCTCGTTTCAAGTATATCAGGGAGAATTCCTCGGAATTATGGGAAGCAGCGGTTCGGGAAAAACGACGCTGTTAAATTGTATTGCTTCGGTTTTAAGACCTACACGAGGTAGGATTCTTCTGAAAGGACAGGATATCGGAATGTATACGGATGCTCAGCTGGCAGCGTATCGGGGAAGACAGATCGGGTATCTGTTTCAGCAGTTTGAATTGCTGGATAATCTGACGGGTGGAGAAAATATTCTTTTGCCGGCACAGATTCACAAAATGCCGGAAAAGGAAAGCAGAAAAAGGATGCAGAAGCTGGCGGAATATTTTGAGATCGAGGAGGTGCTGGAAAAGTTTCCGAATCAGATGTCCGGAGGACAGAAGCAGAGGGTAGCCGCATTAAGAGCGCTTCTTTTGCATCCGCAGATCGTACTGGCAGATGAGCCGACCGGTGCGCTTGACAGCCGAAGTGCACGAAGTCTGATGGAGCAACTCTCCGGAGTGAATCGAGAGGATGAGGCTGCGGTTCTGATGGTGACACATGACGCACAGGCTGCGAGTTTTTGTTCCAGAATTTTTGTTTATTCAGGATGGAAAAGTATTTCATGAATTACGGAAGCGAGTCGGGGAGGAGACAAACCGGGAATTTTATGAGCGCATTTTGTCCGTGATGGCGCAGTTGGGAGGAGGAAGCAATTATGTTCTCTGAACTGATCAGACGAAACAGTAAACGAAACCGGCAGGAAAACACGCTGTATTTTGTTACGATGATTCTCACGGTGGCGGCATTTTATATTATCCTTGCGCTGGATCATCAGGATGTGATGATCTTTCTGAAAGAGATGGAGAGAGATGCTGTAAACAAGCTGCTGATGCTGATTCCGATTTTATATGTGGTATCTCTGTGCCTGCTTTATTTCCTGGTATATTTTACGGATAAGTATCAGATGGAACGGCGAAGTCATGAGTTTGGAACCTATGTGATGCTTGGTATGAAGAAAAGAAGTCTGTTTCAGATGCTTTTTCTGGAAGATCTGCGAAATATTGTGTATGCGCTTGTGATCGGGATCCCGGGGGCGCTGCTGATCTCGGAACTTACAAGCCTGATTACGGCGAAGCTTGCAGGATTTGGAATTCTGCGTCATCAGTTTACATTTTCCGGTTCGGCTGCATTGTGGACAGTTATTGGGATTTGCGGAATTAAAATGCTTGCCCGGTTTGTGCTTTGCATCAAGCTTTGGAAAAAAGAGGTTTATGAATTGTTATCCCGTGAACAGAAAGAAAAACAGCGTGCATTTTCGCCCATAAAAACGTAGTGTGAAGACTGATGATGGGAAGTCATTCTTCTGGCAGTAGCCTATGGGATCGGATGCGGGATACTGAGTTCGGAACTTGGGATAAAACGAATGTTTCGTATGACTGCAATTTTATGTTTTTGTTGGAGTACTCGGTACATTCTTTTTCTTTCAGGGCCTGGCATATCTATTTGATAGGATATGCAGAAAACTTCCAGGGAAAAAGCTCTGGACATTTACATGCCGTCAGCTGCAGGAAGCGGTATTTTTAAAATCATCTTCGTTGGCAATTTCTTCCCTTCTGATTCTGTTTGCGATCATATGTTGTTCCTATGGAGTCGGGATGAGTGGGCAACTGGGACAACAGGATACGGCAGGGATTGATTTTACATTTGACGAGAAAAAAGAAACGTTAGAAGAAGTGCTGTCATCTCAGAAAGTAGACCAATATTTTTCCAATCTGTTTGAAGTACGAAATGGATTACTTTGGACAGATCTGGATTTTACGGAAGGTATGGAGGAGCGAAAAGTATATGCATATGACTGTGAGGAATTATATGAGCGTCTGAAAAACAGATTGAATCCATATTCTTGGGAAGAATCCCCATTTTTGATCGCAGAATCAGGGTACAATGAGATTTTGCGTTCAAAAGGAATGGAACCTTTGAACTTAAAGGAACATCAGATGGCAATTTACGGGCACCCCACATATTTGTCGGATGAGACTGCAAAGAGCGTAGAGAAACTTCTGAAAGAGAAAGTCTTTGTGCAGATAGAAGAGACCGATTATGAAATCATTCCAAGAGTATGCAATGACAATCTGGTGGCAGACCGGATGTTGACGATTATGTATGGTTTTATTGTACCGGATGAGGTTTTTGATGTCTTTGTAGCAGACGGAAGCTATTCTTACTGGAACGGGATTCTTGATCCGGTTCTGGTAAAGGAGGAAGGATTGCTCAAAGCAGTGATGTCTGTCAATGACCGTCTAAAAACAACCGATCTGCATTATGAAAGTTATCTGGGAACAGCCGGACGGCATATGTTTTATCAGGTGGCATTGGGATATACGACGATCTATCTGGCTGTGATTTTTTTGATTATCGCAAATACACTCATTGGAGTTCAGTTTTTAATTCAGCAGGAGAAGACCGGGGCACGCTACAGCGTTCTGCTTACACTGGGAAGTAACTACAAAGAGCTCTGTCATTGTGCGAAAGTTCAGATCTGGTGGCACTATGGACTGGTATTGAGCGTTGCATTTTTCAGTAGTGTGTTTGGGGTCTGGACATTGTTCCGGCTGATTGGACAGGTGCAGGAAGTAAAAGTTTTCTGGCAGATGGCAGGAAGTGTGTTTCTTTTCTTGTGTCTGATAGAAACAGCTTATATAATAGGGGTTATAAAGACAAGCAATCGCAGGATTTTGAAATTTATTCAGAGAAAACGGCAGGAGTAGAAGACAGGCATGCAAAAAATCATGATCGTAGAAGACGATGAATTCCTTCGGGAAGAACTGGAAAATATTTATCATAAGGCAGGCTATGAGGTATGCTGTGTAACGGATTTTCCAGAAACCGGTGCTGTCTGTGAGGCAGAGCATCCGGATTTGTTAGTGCTGGATCTGGGACTTCCGGGAATCAGTGGATTTGCACTTTGTAAAGAAATACGAAAGAAAGGCAGCCTTCCTATTCTTGTGCTGACCTCCAGGGATAAAATGCAGGATGAGTTGAAAGCACTGGAGCTGGGAGCTGACGAATATCTGACGAAGCCGTGTCATAAAGACCGTCTGCTGGCAAGGACAGAAAATCTGCTGAAACGGGCAATGGGGAATGCACATTTACTGGATGGAGACGATTTTCTTTTTGATACCAGAACCTATACGGTCTGTCAGGGGAAAGATGCCTGTCATATTCCGGAAAATCAGGGGAAGATCTTAAAAATTCTTTTGGAATATGCAGGAACAGAGGTGAAAAAAGAATGCATTTCAAAGGTATTGTGGGGAACAACCGAATACATTGATGAAAATGCGCTTCAAGTCAATGTGACAAGGCTGAAAAAGACATTAAAAGCGCTTGGTCTGGAGAATCGGATAGAAACAATCCGTGGCAGAGGATATCGGTGGAAGAGAGAGCAGTAATATGGAATATATCAGACGAATCTGGAGCGAGATCAAAGAAGAAAAAATATGGTTTGTGATCCTTACGTGTACAGAACTGGTATCGCTATTCTTTCTGTGGCTGTCGGGGATGGAGCAGTTCAAAGTTCTGGCCGGACTGGAAGTCAGTTGTCTTGCAATCATTTTTTTGTATGCGGTAATCTGGAACGTAAGGAAAGAGCAGAAAAAGAAAGAGCGGTTTCTTACATTTCTGGCGGATCCGAGTGAAGAAAATGAGAGACTTGCGATCGGGGGAGCAGGAAATGAAGAACAGGAAATCCTGCGGGAGATCGGGGCATATCTTCGAAAAGCATACAGGCAGGCTGATGCAGGGAGGATACAGGAAGAAGAATATGAACGATATGTAGAATTATGGGCACATGAAGTGAAAATTCCATTATCTCTTTTTACACTTTTGCTTGAGAACAGAAGTGAGGAGATGTCACCGACAGTACACAAAAAAATGGAGCATGTCAGACTGCAGATGCAGTCCTATGTAGAGCAGATGTTATATTATGCCAGGGTTAAAGCAGTGAATAAAGAGTATTTGTTTGAAGAGATCAGTCTGGAAGAATGCTGCCGGGAGGTGCTGGATGAATACCTTCTGTATCTGGAAGAAAAGCAGATCCTGGTGCAGTTGGATCTGAAAAAGAAAATCGTACTGTCAGACCGGAAAAGTCTGTGTTTTATGCTCAGTCAGCTGATCGCGAATTCTATCAAATACACAGGATATGAAGCCGAAAAGTGTCCGAAGCTGAAAATCAGTTCCGGAAGTGAGAACAACAGAGTCTGCCTTTCTGTCTGCGACAATGGGTGTGGCGTAAAACCATATGAACTCCGCTATCTTTTTGAAAAAGGATTTACAGGAGAGAACAGCCAGAAAAAATCGACAGGGATGGGATTGTATCTGGTACGGCAGATCGGACAGGAATTAAAGATAGAAGTAGAAGCAGTGTCAGTCTACGGAAAAGGAATGGAAATCAGACTCTGGTTTCCGGTGGTGTAGGGCAGTTCCATGTGGAACTGCTCTGTTACTGTGGCTTGCAGAGTTATTGTTTACAGTAACTTTTTACAGGATATTTATGGAAATTTAATTGTATCCTGATCAAAATTCAAGTATAATAAAATCAATCTTGAAAGGAATCCCTTTCAATTTTCAAATATGGCAAAGAATTGCCATTCAAAAGTTATTCCCAGATAAAGAGTAAAGAGATGGATAAAAGAATAGAGGGAGTTTGTCTGTATTTGCGATTGTGAAACATCGCGTCAAAAGATATAATAAAATCAAAGATATAGATACATACTCGCCGAAATATTCTGGTTTCCATCAGAACAAAGGAGGAGTGTGTATGAAGAAAGAAAAAACAACACAATTTTTAATGAAGCCAAAGGTAGATTTCTGTTTTAAAGAACTGATGGAAGATGAAGAGGTGCGCAATGCATTTCTGGCAGCAGTACTTGGGATCAATCTGGAAGAAATCGTTGAGAGCAGGATTTTGCCGTCCCACCTGCGTCAGAAAGACAAAGCTGATAAACTGGGGATTCTGGATGTACGGGTATTGCTAAATAATAAGGAGCAGATTGATATTGAAATCCAGGTGACATCCAGTGAATACTGGGCAGAACGTACCTTGTTTTATCTGGGAAAGATGTTTGTGGATCAGCTAAAACCGGGAGAAGACTATCAAAAATTAGAAAAATGTATTCATGTCGGGATTTTAAATTTTACATTGTTTGATGATCAAGAATACTATTCCCGCTTTCATTTCTGGTCGGATCAGGGAAGAAAGATGTACAGTGATAAGTTTGAAATCCATACGCTGGAACTTCCCAAGCTGGCAAAACATGAGTATCCGGAGACAGAACTGTTGAAATGGCTTCAGTTTATCAATGCAGAGAGCAAGGAGGAATTTGAAATGGCAGCGGAAAAAAGCGAATATATTAAGAAGGCGTATGAGGATCTGAACCGGATCAGTGCAGATGAAGAAAAGCGTCTAGAATATGAAGCAAGAGAGCGTGCGATTCGAGATCACCAGTATTTTTCTACTGTTTACAAAGAAACTGGGCTTAGAGAAGGACGAAAAGAAGGCCTAAAAATAGGTCGACAGGAGGGGCGACAGGAGGGGCTGCAAGAGGGCCGGCAGGAGGGCCTACAAGAGGGGCGACAGGAGGGCCGGCAAGAAGGCATACAGGTCGTGGTAGAGTTGCTTCGGGAAATGGGAATGGAGAAAGAAATTGTATGTGTAAAAATTCAGGAAAAATTTCAGTTTTCTCTGTCAGATGCAGCGAAGGAGGTAGAAAAGTACTGGAAATCATAGAGGAAGCCGAAAAGGAGGCATCATTAAAAATTCATAATAAAATTCCCTGACAGCATTTTGGTTGCTGTCAGGGGGCTTAAAAACGAAAATTTAATCTATAATTTGCGGGAAACGAATAAACACACGTGTTCCGATACCTTCCTGACTTTCGATAAAGACGCCAGAACAACACTGGAAATGAATCGAGAGGGCAGGCGGAAACTGCCCTCTCTATATCTTAGGAAAATGATGTAAAATGTAAATTAGAAATCTAATTCATATAAAGTTCCGATTTCCTGGGACAGAACATCACAGCCGTTTTCTGTTACGGCAATGCCTTTTTCCCAGCGAACACCAAAGGTATCTGTTGAAATGAAGGTATCGATTTGGAATGTCATGTTTTCCAGTAAATTGTAGTTGGAATCAGTCTCTACCCAAGGAGCTTCTACTTCGATCATTCCCGTGCCATGTAAAGGTCCATAAACAAAATTATCTTTAAATCCATTGTCTACATAATAGTTATAAAAGTTTTTGGCGATCTGAGATGCCGGGATTCCAGCTTTAATTTGTTTTTGAGTCCACCGATGAGCCTCTAATCCGAAAAGAACCACTTCTCTGCGTCTTCCTTCCAATTTTCCCAATACGATTGGATAACCGACAGCGGCAGAGTACCCATCAATCCTTGCGGATAAATTTAATTGTACGATATCATTCTTCTGGAATTCCCGGTACGAAGACCGTGAAATAGCATGTCTGGTAGAGGACTCGGAGAAAACGTACATAGGGAGTCCTTCATATTCTGCACCATTTTCATAAATTACGCGCTGAGCGACTCCGACCATTTGCAATTCGGTCATTCCTGGTTGTATTTCCTGAATAACCTGCTGCATTGCCAATTCAGCAATGCGATATCCTTCTCTTAAACAATTGATCTCATTTTTTGATTTTACAGATCGCAAAGCAGTCATGATATGATCTGCGCGTACGATTTCAGCATCTGGAAAAGCAGCTCTGATTCCATCCATAATCACAACGGATGTATCCAAATAGCTGGCTACGCCAATCCGGATATTTTTTTGTGTCACTCCAATTGCATGAAATACATCCTGGAAGGTATCTGGAGTTAATTCCGGATAGGCTGGGTCTGCACTCTCTCTATATTCCTTTAAAATAAAAATCTTTTCAATCTTAGAACGGTCAGCGGCAAAATAGCGGCTTTCAGGCCCTACCATAAGGGCAGCATCTCCGGATGCAGAGATGGCAACCCCGGCACGTTCAAAAAGTGGCCAGAAGCCAGAAAAATATCTTGCATTTCCGTAATCAGCTTCATTCGAATTGACAATCAGAACATCAAGATGTTCTTTTTCAATCAGCTTTGCAGCATTTTGGATTCTTTCCTGGTATTCATGATCAGGTATAAAAATTCTTTTGTTTGTACTCATTGTTTTCTCCTTTTCTATCATTTGATATGGTTGATGTCAGGCTAATTTGTGTTGTACCCGGGTGTTGTATAAAAAGCTACAGTTCTCGGATCAGCTCTGCCGTATTGTGCGATGACAGGACAATCACTTTCCAGCATAATGGCATATTGTTCGCTGATAGGCACAGTATAGTTCCCAAAGTACCTGTTCACTATTTGTCCGAAGGCATCGTACACGTCTGGCATTTACTGTGACCTCAGACAGTTGAACAGGATCTTTGTCTGTGAAAAACAAGGTAAGCGTAATATGTGCATCACAGTCACATGTATTCGTTATTATAATAGATTCATGTCCTGGTATACTGTTTACGCCTTCAGGCGGACATTCCGCATCTGGAAATATCCAGAGTTTTACTTCCATAATTCATAAAGTTCACCTCATAGTTAGTCGTATAAGTTCGGGGCGATTTTATCCTCGTCCATATTTTGAGCATGGTACCAATAGCAAGGGGTTGCAATGTCGGAGACAGTTTCATTGTCTGCGATTTTTGTTAATGTTTCCACGGTAACCCGGCCCATTTCCATAGGAGCCTGTGTTACAGCACCTAGCATAATTCCGTCACGCACAGCAGTTTTGATCGTTGCTCCAGCGTCAAATCCAACCGCCAGGACATTTTGAGTTGGATCGGATCCTAAAACATTTAAATTGACATTGGCTGTTAAAATTCCTTCTGCGGCGACCTGATTAGAGCCATAAATAGCAACTGTGTCTTCTTTATTTAAAATTTTTGAAGCTTCTGTTGCACATAATTCTACGGTTGTCTGTGCAGGGACAGCAACTTCAATTACGATGTCCGCATCTGAGATATTTCCAGGATCCTTACAGTGGTCGGTATAATATTCATGTCCTGTTACGGCTACTTTTTTCCCGTCATTTTTCGCCAGTTCGCTAAATTTATCGATAAATCCCATTCCTCTGGAAATAATGGATTCAGAAGTTGCTTCCTGGTTGATTTCCCCAATTCTAACCGGTGAAGAAGCAGCAGCTAAGGTATCTTTTAAAGCATCGTACAAATTTTCAGCAGCTAATTCCCCTGCCTTATAGTTGTCACTTGCTATTGTGGAGTAGACAGATCCTTCCGGGGCATCTGGTACACCAGAGTCAAAACACACAACAGGGATTTTTTTATTGTAAGCTTTCTGCAAAGAGTCTAAGACAGAATTTTGATCGCAGGCAGCGATTCCAATCCCATCAGGTGAGCTGTTGATCGCGCTGTTGATCATATTTACCTGATCGGCAATGTCTGACTCAGTGTTAGGTCCCGTACAATTTACATCTACATTGAGATCAGCGGCAGCTTCCTGAATTCCAAGCGCAGCAGCCTGCCAATAAGAAGATTGATAGCTTTGCACGATAATCTCAAAATGATATTTGCCTTTGTCTTTATCAGTTGTATTATCTGCCTGCGTATTTTGTTCACCACATCCAAATAGACATGAGATGGATACACAACTAAGTAATATTGCTGTAATTACCTTTTTTTTCATGGAATGTACCTCCTTTTGATTTGGAATAAAAAGTGCACTCTTGATTATGCCCTCATTGTAAGAGTTTTGCTCAGCAGAGTCAACAAAAGAGGGTGAAATTAAAAAGCATTTTATTAAAACGTTTAACTATATTTACAAGATGGAAAGATTTGTGATATTCTAAAAAAAAATGAAAGGGAAGTTATTTCATGGTAACAATAAAAGATGTCGCAAAAAAGGCAGATGTTTCGATTGCTACAGTTTCTAATTATTTAAATCCGGACAAAACCTGTAAGCAAAGAACTTGGGGCAAGAATTCAAAATGCAGTGGATGAATTGGGCT
>ENA-OQNC01000092-OQNC01000092.1-human-gut-metagenome-genome-assembly--contig:-NODE-92-length-13488-cov-2.763042_pt1 | contig 13488 bp, 5 predicted proteins | sample MGYA00242626_ERZ504874 | MGnify/ENA primary metagenome ERZ504874 (study PRJEB26092, sample SAMD00036411) | human gut metagenome | host: Homo sapiens | study: EMG produced TPA metagenomics assembly of the...
AACAGCGGTTACGCCACTGGTGGACGCAACTCCGGTAGCAATAATCTTGCAAACCCTGCGAAATTCGCTCAGTACATGGCCAAGAACGTCGAGCACCTCGAAAGCCTTGGCGCAAACGTTGACACGGTCGAGCCGTTCAACGAGTCCGAGACCAGTTACTGGGGCACTCCGGGCGATATGGCTTCGAAGTACACCGATGAGAGCGATGACAACACCAAGCTCATTAACAACTACTGGGATAAGTACTACTCCGACAAAGATAAGTCCGTCACCCCATACTCCAACGCGCTGAAGAAGCCGCAGGAGGGTATGCATGTCAGCAACGCCCAGCAGCAGCAGACGATTACCGCACTCGCTGAGGCGCTCAAGGACAATGATGACACCATCATCGCAGCCACCGATGCCACGAACTCCGCCGACTTCGTCAAGTCGTACAACCAGTACCCGCAGGCGATCAAGGACCTTATCGGCCAGTACAACGTTCACGCCTACTCCGACAGCAACCAGATGCAGTCGCGCGATATCGCTCAGGCAGACGGCAAGAAGCTGTCGATGAGCGAGGTGGACGGCTCCTGGCAGTCTGGCTCCTACAACCCGTACGGTTTCGACAACGCGCTGGGCATGATGAGCAAGATCAGCTCCAACGTCACCCGCCTGCAGTCCAAGGACTTCACCTTCTGGCAGGTGGTCGAGGACCTCTACAACATGCAGATGGGCTCGAATGTGAATCCGGCCGGTGAGAACACCAACTGGGGCACCGTGCTCATCGACTTCGACTGCACCGTGGCTGGCATGGACGGCAAGCTCTACTCCGAGCGCCGCGTGAACAACAACGGCGGTACCACCGATGGACTTGAACCGTGCACGGTTATTGCAAACGCCAAGTACAACGGCGTCAAGGCCATCACCCACTTCATCCACGCGGGCGACAAGGTCATCGCCAACAACGATGAGGACAACAACATGACTGCCACCTCCGACGATGGCAAGACACAGACCGTCATCCACCGCAACTCCGGCACCTCTGACCAGACCTTCGTCATCGACCTGTCGAAGTACGGCGAGATTGCCGACAACGCTTACGGTGAGCTCTACCTGACCACCGAAACCTCTGCCGAAGACAAGAACGCGGGTGTCGATTCCGCCACTCCGGAAGTCTTCGCCAAGACCAGCAACGTCAAGCAAGCTGAAGGCTCTGTGATGATTGACAAGGCTGCCAAGACCGCTACGGTCACTGTGCCCGCCCGTTCTATCGCCTCCATCCAGCTCACTGGCGTGACCGGCTACGCTAAGGATGCTGCCGTCGAGACCGGCGACACTTACCAGCTCGTTGGTAAGCAGTCCGGCAAGGCCGTGGCTGATACCACTTCTGGTGATTCCGCGCTGTCCCTGGCCAACGTCGCTTCCGATGCCGAGAACGCCAAGAAGCAGACTTGGACCTTTACCCAGATCGAGCAGCCCGCCGACTCCGAGCGCCCTGATCTCAAGGCTTATGTGATTACTAACGCCGAAGGCAAGGTGCTGGTGTCCAAGGATGGCACGAACGCGCTTTCCAACGAAACGGTTGAGGCCGCTAAGTCCGACCCGGCTGCCAAGTGGATTCTCAACACTTCCGATGGTTCGACCTACCAGCTGCTCAATGCCGCGACTAAGACGAACCTCGATGTGGATAACTCTGGTACCACAGTCGGCACGAAGGTTGGCTTGTGGCAGTCACCGAGCGGCACTTCGCCGTCCGCCAACCAGACATGGACTCTACGCAATGTAACGCCGACCAGCCAGAAGACCGTGAACGTGCAGACCGCCGTTAACGAGAAGGCCGCGCTGCCGACCGAAGTCACGCTCTACTACACCTGGGGCGAAGGCAAGGCCACGGTTGCCAACTGGGATACTTCCAAGGTCGATGTGGCCAAGGAAGGCACCTACGAAGCCACCGCTACCGCCACCGATGTGTACGGCAACGAGTTCAATGTCGCCGCTACGGTCTACGTTGGCGCGCTCACCGTTTCCGATCCGGTATCGGCTACAGTGCTGGCCGGCACCAGTGCGAGCGAGGCGAAGGCCGCGCTTGAGGCTGCGCCGGTGTATCTGCACGTCAAGGCATCGCCTGCATTCGAGGGCGATGCGGCTAAGGTTACGTGGAACTTCGATGGGCTTGATACCAAGCTCGCCGATGCCAAGGCTGGCGACAACATTGCCGTGACCGGTACTTACCAGCTGGACGACGCGACCACGATTGCGCTGAAGGGCGCGATCTATGTCACCGCCGCCACGCCTGAGAATGTGGCCGACACTGCTTCCAGCCTGACCGTGACCAACCAGCAGACGGAATACAGCAAGGGCGATCAGTGGAAGAAGCTCACCGATGGTGACACGTCAGCTGAAGCCTGGGTGACGTGGAACTCTGCTGGTGACTATTCCGCCAGCCCGACCGCCACGATTGACTTCGGCTCTGAGTGTGAGCTTAGCAGAGTGACCATTACGTATGGTGACAAGGCTCCGGCTTCCGCCAAGGCCGAGTACACCACTGATGGCGAGACGTGGATGCAATTCGGTAGCGATGTTAAGCCTGCCGCAGGCCAGACGGTGACGTTCAAGGCCGATAAGGGCACAGTGAATGCCACGAAGGTGCGCATTGTGAACACCGTGAACAACGACTACATGAACGCCACCGAAATTCAGGCATTCGTGACGCCGGTTCAGGGTGCTGCGAAGAACATCGCCGCGGCCTCTGGCACGAACTTCTCGGTGAACTTCCAGGAGGGTGCCTCCGCTTCCAAGGCCATCGATGGTGACACTACGTCAAAGGGTTGGTCCACTTGGGCTTCCACCGCCTCGACGGTGGACCCGGTCGCCACGTTCACCTTCGACGAAGCTCAGACCATCACCGAAGTGAAGACCTTCTTCTACTACGATGGTCGTGCGTCTTGGCCGAAGAGCCAGACGCTGGAATACCAGGATGAGGCTGGCGAATGGCATGGAGTCGGTACCAAGGATGGCTGGAAGATACAGGCCGGCGATGCCGGCTCTGGCTCCGACGGCATCACCGCCGCCGACACCCCGACCGTTGACTTCGTGCTCGGCACCCCGGTAAAGGCCAAGGCCATCCGCCTGACTAACACATTGCAGGACACCAAGGTGTACATCAACGTGGCTGAGATCCAGGTGTTCGCACAAGACAGCACGGTACTCACCCCGCAGCCAGCATCCGATGCCACGCTGGGCGACCTGCGTCTTGACGGCGAAACCGTTGAAGGCTTCGACCCGTCCAAGACCGACTACACGGTTGATCTGCCGGTCGACGCCGAGGCAAACCCGGTGCTGCAGGCCTTCGCCACCGACAATGCCGCCGCCGTCAAGGTGACTGGCGACGCGGTTGAGAACGGCAAGCTTGGCGGCAAGGCCGCCATTACGGTGACCTCAGCCGACGAGTCTGAGACGAAGACCTACACGGTGACCTTCAACGCCTTCACTTTGGCTTCGCTCAAGGTGATCGGACCCACGAAGACCGAGTACGCCATCGGCGACAAGCTCGATACCGCCGGTCTGAAGGTGACTGCCGTCTACCAGAGTGGCGACAAGACCAAGGAAGTGCCGGTCGCTCTTGACGACCCGCAGCTTGCGATTGGCTCGTTCGACTCCACCACCGCCGGCAAGAAGGCGATTACCGTCTCCTACCGTGGTGTGACCGCGACCTTCAACGTCACGGTCAAGGCCAACGCAGTCGCCCCTGGCCCTGAAGAACAGAAGCCCGGCAACACCAACAAGCCCGGTGCCACCGGCAACGGCAACAAGAACACGGTGGCCAACACCGGTTCCAGTGTTGCCGCCATCGCTGGCGCTGTCGCTCTGCTGGCCGCTGCCGCGGGTGCACTGTTCATGCTGCGCAAGCGTGCATAGCACCCTCGCGCAGTAATGGGTGAAGGAACAAGCCGGCAATATTGACTATTGCCGGCCGGTTCCTCCGCTCTTTGACCATAATTGGTCCGACAAGTTGAATACTGAATTTTCAGTATCGGTATATTGATTTGTCGAACCTTTTCTGGCTTCGCGGATAGCGACATAACTGTTTGTTCAAAAAACCGTTATCATCAATCAAGGAACCAAATCAATGAAGATAAACGATAAGGGCAAGGGCGCTCTTATCGCGGCAATTACCGCCGCGGCAACGCTATTGTCATGCGGGCTGGCCGCTGCAAGTGCCAGTGCGGCAGGTGTGGATTACCTGCCTACCATCGGCCAAGTGCCGACATACACCAAGTTCCAGCCCACAGCCGATCCGGGCAAGAACGCTAGCGATTACTTCCAGCCATATTGGTATGCCAAGAACGCCAATGATAATGGCGGCACACACATCCAAGCGCACGGTGGCCAAGTGGTCAAGGTTGGCGACGCCTACTACTGGTATGGCGAAGACCGTTCTAACGGTTACGACAACAGCCCCGGTGTCCATGCTTATATGTCGACAGATCTATACAACTGGACCGATCTTGGTGTGGCGCTGCGTGCGGTGACCAGCAAATCTCAGTTGACGGATAAGAGCAATGCCGATTACGCCTACTTCGACAAGGCCTACAACCTGACCAAGTCCGACGGCAGTGTGGACGCTGCCAAGGCCGACGCAATCTTCCCGTACCTCAACACCAACCCCGATCAGGATGGTGATGGCGCGGTTGATTCCGTACAGGGCATTTTCGAGCGTCCGAAGATCATCTACAACAAGAAGAACAAGCAATACGTGCTGTGGTGGCATTCCGATGGAAGCACCACGCCGGGCGGTTCCAACTATGCACGTGCACTTGCGGGCGTGGCTGTTTCCGACAATCCGGCGGGCCCGTTCACTATGGTGGGTGCCTATCGTTTGCCTAACCAGAACAATTGGAAAGAAGCCGCAGGTAACCCCAGCTGGGGTGAGAACGGTGACAGCCGCGATATGACTGTGTTCGTGGATCCGAAGGACGACAGTGCCTATGTACTGTATTCTTCCGAAGCCAATGCCACGCTGTATATCGCCAAGCTTAACGATGATTACACCAATGTAGTCAAGACCACGAATGTGGACCAGTCCGAGGGACAAAAGCAGTACTCTGCTGACGGGCAGTACCCATACATTCTTGCAGACGGTACTACGGATGCCCCGGTGCGTGGCGAAGATTTCCAAATCGTCAAACAAAATGGTTCGCTGGAAGCTCCTGCCGTATTCCAATATGACGGGCGTTACAACATCATCGCATCTGGTGCAACCGGCTGGGACCCGAACAAGCAGACCTACTACACCGCCGACTCCATGCTGGGAAGCTGGACCCGTGGCGTGGAAAAGGACGATGCCAACGAGAACACGTGGTACAACAACATGCCGGAAGGCGCGGATGGTCTGTTGTCCGTGGGCGATACCCGCGGCACCACATTCGGTTCGCAGTCGGCTAGTGTGCTCGCAGTAGACCAGGAGAAAGGTCACTTCATCTACCTTGGTGACCGTTGGGATTCCGGTAAAGCCGATTCCACCTATGTTTGGCTGCCGCTGACCATCGGTGAGAACGGCACCATCGAAATGCACAATCCTGCTCAAGAAGGCGAGCCCGACGGTTGGGATCTGAGCTATTGGGGCAACCATGGTAGCGCCAAGGGCAAGCTGGTCAACTGGACTGTGGAAACCGGCGATGATCTCCCGAAGACCGTGAACACGGGCGGAACCGTTACTCTGCCGGACACCGTCAACGTCAAGGAAGGCGACGATACCATTGCTACCAAGGTGACATGGAATGTGGAAGGCGGTACGGCAGTCAGCAAGTCGACCAAGGCTGCTGGTAACACCTACGCATTCAATGTGCCGGGAACCTACACCATTACGGGCACTCTTGCCGAGAGCAGTAACTTCAATCCGGGCCGTACATTCCGTAGAACCATCGATGTTTCCTGCTCCAACCCGATTTCCGGAAGTTGGAAGGAAGCTCATTGGAAGGGCGGCAGCGCGTGCCAGGTTTCTGCGTCCGGCGGTGCTTATGACTTCACGATTACGGACAACGCCAATCGTGGCGTCTGGACGGATCGCAACGAGGGCAGTGCGGTGTACCAGCCTGATGCTCTGGACGTGAACGAAACGCTGGAAACCACGGTCAAGCCGCTCGACTTGGGCGGTAATGGCGATCCGCGCGCCGGTCTGGTGGTCCGTAACGGTCTTACTGGCGCTAACGGCGGCAAGGGATATGCCACGTTACTTGCCAGCCCAAGCGGCGTTTACATGCAGTACGATTCCAATGCCGATGGCTACATCGATAAGGAAACATCGCATGTTGGTACCGGCTTCGGCGACCAAGTGCAGCTCAAGCTGGAGCGCACCTCAACCGATACTCTGAAAGGCTACTGGCGTGCTTCCGCGAACGATGAATGGCAGGATGTCGCTACGGTAACGCTGACCGGTGCGGACGTAACCGGGCTCGATGCCGGTGCTTTCGCCACGTCGAACAGCAATGCCGGCGCATTCACCGTGGCCTTCAACGGCACTGCGTTCGGTTCGCAGACTGCTGCTGTGGAGTCCATCGCGGCCAAGGGCCCTGAAGCCACTATCGCCAAGAGGCAGACGCTCGCGCATAAGGACGTGACGGTTACCGCCACGCTCACCAATGGCAAGACGCGTGTACTGGAGCCAGATGAATACACGCTGGAAGGCTTCGACACCACCAAATTGGGCGAGCAAACCGTGACGGTGCGTCTTGTCGCTGATTCTTCAGTAACCGCCACGTTCACCGTGACTGTGGAAAGCAACCTTGCCCGGTTGTTCTGCTCGTCCGCTGCGGCCTCGAAGTATGAGCCGGCCAGTAGCTGGGCCTCCGCTTCTACGGCCGACCTGACTTGCGACAACAACCTGAGCACCAACTGGTCGAACTGGGGCACCGGCGACACCTCGCCGTGGCTCAGCTACACCTTCGATAAGGCATATCAGCTGGGCAAGCTCAGCGTTGCGGTGGATAAGGCCAAGGGCGAGGCCGCTCCGAAGAGCTTCACTGTATCGTACCTAGCTGAAGACAGCGCCACGTGGACTGATGCCACGCTGCCGGCAGTCACTGTGAATGGTGCTGCTGGAGCCGTGACGGAAGCCGATGTGAGCGCTCTGCCCGCCACCAAGGGCATTCGCCTCAACTTCACCTACGCCGATGGCAATGACTATGCCAAGATCGCTGAAGTACGCATCGCCGAAGGTGAAGCGACACCAGAGCCGCAGCCGTCTAGTAACGCCAATCTTGCTGATCTGACTGTGGATGGCAAGACGGTTGACGGATTCTCCGCGGATACCACTAAATATGCCGGTGCGCTGGCTGGAGATGCTGCTTCCTACCCGACGGTGGAGGCGACTGCTGCTGACGCAAAGGCTACGGTGCAAGTGGAGCAGGCTTCGGCCGAGAACAACGGCGTGGCCACGGTGACTGTAACTGCTGAGGATGGCACGGCGAAAACCTACACAGTGACATTCGGCGAACTGCCTCAGTTGGCTGAGCTTGCTGTGGAAGTGACCAAGGATTCCTATCAGGTAGGCGATAAGTTCAACGCTGCCGATGTGAAGGTATCCGCCATTTACAAAGTCGGCGATACTGAAACGCTGCGCAAGCTGATTGATCCAACTGATGGTGATCTGAAGTTCACTGGCTTTGATTCTGCCACCGCAGGCACGAGGACCATCACCGTCTCTTATCGTGGCGTGAACGCGACGTTCGAAGTCACGGTCACGGCCACGGAGGTCACTCCCGGCCCTGGAGAGCAGAAGCCCGGCGATACCAACAATCCTGGCAACACTGCTAAGCCCGGTAGCACTGCCACGAATAAGCCGGCTGCTAATGGCGCTGCGCCCCTTTCGAATACGGGTGCTGCCGTGGCTGCCATTGCGGTCGTGGTTGTGGTGCTGACAGCTGCGGCTGGTGCCTTGCTCGTCATCCGCAAACGCCGCGCATAACCATGGCAACTGCTGAGTGGCGTGGATTGCGTTGCTATTGAGCAATCTGCGATTCACGCCACTCAGCGAGTGCACCCGAGTGCGCCCGAGCTTGCGCAATGCAGGCGCAATACAGTGCAAACAGTACAAAGCAACAATAATGGCCGGTCTGAGCCAGCTGCTCCATGCGAGGGCGAGCTGGCTCAGACCGGCCATTGTGTCTGCAAGTACATGCAATTAGAGCATGAACATGTGGAAGCCGTTGAGCGTTACTGGTTGTTTTGTCTTTGTTGTTGCGCTCAGCAGTGCGACGGACGTCCGCCCGCAGTGTAGTGCAGCGCTCCGTGAACCAGCGCCGATGTGAAATGCATGTTGCACATGCCCGCTTCTTCTGCTTCGTGCGTGCAGCCGGCGATGCTGCATAGGTTCATACCCCGAATCATGGTCATACCCCCTCTTTGGGATGGCATCCGTGCCGCCATCTGCCTTCAGAGCATAGCGGACAATTGTTGCATTGCCTAGGCGGTACAACGCTTTCTGTGGCCTGTATCACATCCTTGCCGGCGTTCTGCGGCGTGGTTGGGCGTGTACATGTGCTCTTGTGCGGTTTTGTTGTGTGTGATTTGGGTATACGGATAGAGTTTCTTCTCTGCAGTGGCAAGGGCCTCTCGGCCGGCGAGCCGGCTGATTTCTCCCATGCGTTGCTCAATGATTCCGTTTTGCGAGTCTGAACGGCAAAATAGCTCTGGAGAAGTGCCACTTCTTCTTTCTTTGGATCACCGTTTTGAGCAATGAGATAGCAGGCGTATCGGGTGAGCTTGACGTCCGCGATGGAGCGGGTGGCACCGCTGCCGAGAGTCACGTCTCGCGTAGTGTCACGGAAATGGGATTCAACGGATACGCCGGAATTGTCGCAAGCTTGCTTGGCTCGTGTAATAGCTTTGCTGAAGTTTTCCCATCTGTCGTACCCCATATAGGTCATTAGCTCGCGTGCATACCAATACTCAACTTTGGAGTCCTCGGTGGTGTGTGCGATAGTGCTGAGTTCGCTGGTTTTGCGTGTGATTTCGTCGCGGTTCATGGGTGTGTCCTTATGTTTTTCATGACCATTTTCGTGACTCCACGAAAATGGTCAAAGCCAATAATTGCAATGGTTTTGAGGTATGGGCGCGCTCCGCCCAACTGGTCTGTCTTCGTCCGCCTTTTCGACCAGATACCTCATGGAGCACAATGCCAACGTCGCTACCGTTGGCCCAGCAAATATTCTTAGACGACGCCCCGAAGTGAATATCTATGCGGCTTTCAGAATATCAAAGAGCGTGGAGTGTGTGCATTATGCGTTCCAAAAATAGTTTCTAGTAATGAATTGTTTACGGTGTGAGATATTCTTGGGGTGTTTGCGGCGCTCTGCCGTGTGGCGAATGGGAATGGATGGTGCTCTTATGGGATTTGAGCAGGAAGCAGTTAGTGAACTGTATGCCAGCGTGTGGGGCAATCGTTCGACAATGCAGAGGGAATTCACTCGTGGAGCCCATGGTGAGCAGTTCGTGCTCCGGGAGCTGTCCATGAAGGGGACGCAAACGCCATCGCAATTGGCATCGGCGCTGCAGGCCAGTTCCGGCCGCATCTCCACTGTGCTGTCGTCTCTGGAGAAAAAAGGCTGGGTCACGCGTGACATTGATTCCAAGGATCGGCGCATTATTCGCGTGAATCTCACTGATTCCGGGCGCGAGCAGTCTCATCGGATGATAGAGGAAATGCGTTCCGCAATTTGCTGGATTTTCTCGCAAATGGGGGAGCGGCGCACGCGCGAATTCGTTGACCTGGTGTCTGAGTTCACCACATATATGTCGATTTGCCATCCGGGGCGGCCTCGGCCGACGGCTGAACAAGTGCGTGAGGCATTCGTGGAGCGGGACAAGCGCGTGGCTGAACACATGGCGGCTAAGCGCGCGGAGGCTGAGCGAGACTAGCTTCCTCCCGCTGGCGGGTCTCTCCCTCCGTCACTGCTGCGCGGTGACACCTCCCTCGTCAGAGGGAGGTAAAGGTAATTGAGGACGCTCACAGCGAACATGCAGAAGTGCGCGTAATATCTCACAGTGTAAGTAATCAAACAATAGAAACTATTAAGACATCGTGAACCGATAATCGCCGATAACCCAGCCAACTTAAGAACCAATCGTCAATAACCAATAACCAACCCAACCAACACAAGGGGAAACCAATGCTTCGCATCATGAAATACCTCTCCAAAGCGGAGATCGGTCAGATGCTCATCGCTCTGGTGACCATCGTCGGGCAGGTCTACTTCGACCTGAAACTGCCCGACTATATGTCAGACATCACCACGCTGGTCGAAACGCCGGGCAGCCACATGAAGGACATTTGGATTGCCGGCGGCAAGATGCTGCTCATCTCGCTCGGATCCGCGGCGTGTGCCATCATCACCGGCTACATCGCTGCGCGCGTGGCGGCCTCGTTCACCCAGCGTCTGCGCTCGCTCGAATTCCGCAAGGTCGAGTCCTTCGGCCCGGCCGAAATGAGCAAGTTCTCCACCGCCAGCCTCATCACCCGCTCCACCAACGACGTCACGCAGGTGCAGATGTTCATCACCATGGGTCTGCAGCTCATCGTCAAATCGCCGATTATGGCAGTATGGGCCGTGTGCAAGATCGCCGGCGAAGGCTTCGAATGGACGCTCGCCACCGGAATCGCCGTAGTGATTCTGCTGGCGGCCATCGTCATCATGATGGCCATGGTCATGCCGAAATTCAAGGCCATGCAGGCCCTGACCGACAACATCAACCTCGTGGCCCGCGAGAACCTCACCGGCCTGCGTGTGGTGCGCGCCTACAACGCCGAGGACTACCAGGAAGCCAAATTCACCAAGGCCAACAAGGACCTCACCGACACCCAGCTGTTCACCAACCGCGTCATGGCGTTCATGATGCCGCTGATGAACACCATCATGAACGGTCTGATGCTTGCCGTCTACTGGATCGGTACCTACCTGATCGATGCCGCCGGGCTCAAGGACAAGCTCACCGTGTTCTCCAACATGGTGGTGTTCTCCAGCTACTCCGTGCAGGTGATCATGAGCTTCCTGCTGATGAGCATGGTGTTCGTGCTCTGGCCGCGCGCCGACGTGTCCGCGCAGCGCATCATGGAGGTACTCGACACCGAGCCGATCGTCGAGAACGGCACCAAAACCGCCGCCGACGTGGCCAAAACCGGTCAGCGAGGCACCGTGGAATTCCGCAACGTCAGCTTCACCTACCCGGATTCGCGCGAGGCGATGCTGGAAGGCATCAACTTCACCGCCGAGCAGGGCCAGACGGTGGCGTTCATCGGCTCCACCGGCTCCGGCAAGTCGTCTCTTATCAATCTCGTGCCGCGCTTCTATGACACCAGCCAAGGCCAGGTGTTGGTCGACGGCGTGGACGTGCGCGACTACGACCTGAAGGCCCTGCGCGACAAGATCGGCTACGTGCCGCAGCAGTCCGTGCTGTTCAAGGGCACCGTGGCCTCCAACGTGAGCTACGGCGATCAGCCGGGCGACCCGGCGGAGGTCGAGATGGCCGATACCTCCACCCCGGCCGGGCGCAAGCGCGAGGCCGCGTTGATCGCCGCTGGCAAGGCTGCGGAAGGTGCCGATATACCGGCCGAGCAGCTGAATCGCGTCAGGGCCGCCGCCGACGTGGCGCAGGCCAGCGAGTTCGTGGCGCGCATGGACGGCGGGTATTCCGCCGCGATCGCCCAAGGCGGATCGAACGTGTCCGGCGGCCAGAAGCAGCGCCTGTCGATTGCGCGCGCGGTGTACCGTCACCCGGAAATCCTGATTTTCGACGACTCGTTCTCCGCGCTCGACTTCAAGACCGACCGCGAAGTGCGCGACGCGCTCGCCCGCGAGGCCAAGGATTCCACCAAGCTCATCGTGGCCCAGCGCATCGGCACCATCATGAACGCCGACCGCATCGTCGTGCTCGACGACGGCAAGGTCGTGGGTCAGGGCACGCACAAGGAACTGCTCGACAACTGCGACGTATACCGCCAGATCGCCGAATCCCAGCTCAGCCAGTCGGAGCTTACGGCGTAGGGGGGGGGCGGCAGCGGTAGCTCCCCATGTCAGGGGCTGAGCCGTAAAGGGACAGCCCAGTGGGCTGTTCCCAGGCGAAGACGAGCTGATAAGCGAGCGAATAAAACAGCACAGCTGACTGAGGGGTAGTCGCGTACGGCTTCTCTCCCTCCGGCGCTTCGCGCCACCTCCTTCATCAGAGGGAGGTCAATACGGACTTTTAAGGAGTAAAACAAATGCCAAGAGGACCAATGGGCGGCAGGCGTGCCGTCGAAGAGCCCCATGATTTCGGCAAAGTCATGGGCAAGCTCGTGAACTATTGCCGCAACTATCTTCCCGTCATCATCATCGCGCTCATCCTGGGCGCGGCCGGCACCGTCTGCCAGATCATCGGCCCGGACAAGCTCAAGGACATGACCAACGAAATCGTCAAAGGTCTGCCCGCCATCGTTAACGGCAAGCCGGTGATGAACTCGGTCGATTTCGGCACGGTGGGCCACATCGCCTGGACTTTGGTGGCCCTGTACGTGGGCTACGCCGTGCTCGGCTACGTGCAAAGCTGGATGATGGCCAACGTCACCCAGCGCACCGCCCAGCGACTGCGCGAGTCCATCTCGGTCAAAATCAACAAACTGCCGCTCAAATACTTCGACAAGGTTAGCTACGGCGACGTGCTGTCGCGCATAACCAACGATGTGGACGCCATCGGCCAGACGCTGGGCCAGTCGCTCGGCTCGCTGATTACCTCGGTGACGCTGTTCGTGGGCGCGCTGGTGATGATGTTCTACAACAACGTGATCATGACCCTGTGCGCCATCGGTGCCAGCCTCATCGGCCTGATCATCATGATGGCCATCATGAAGTCCTCCCAGAAGTACTTCGCCCGGCAGCAGATGGCGCTGGGTGACGTCAACGGCCACGTGGAGGAGATGTACGCCGGTCACCTCATCGTCAAGGCATACAACGGCGAGGCCGATTCGATTCGTCGCTTCGAGAAGTACAACTCGGACCTCTACGAGTCCGGCTGGAAGTCGCAGTTCCTCTCCGGCCTGATGATGCCGCTCATGAATTTCGTGGGCAACTTCGGCTACGTGGTGGTGTGCGTGGTGGGCGCGGCGCTCGCGCTCGACGGGCAGATCGAGTTCGGCGTGATCGTGGCGTTCATGATGTATGTCCGCCTGTTCACCCAGCCGTTGGCGCAGTTCGCCCAGGCCTTCCAGAACCTGCAGCGTTGCGCGGCGGCCGCCGAACGCGTGTTCGGCTTCCTTGAGGAGCCGGAGATGGAAGACGAATCCGGCAAGCAGGCCCTACTCGGCAAGAACTACATGGGCGGCCACGAAGTGAAGGGCGACGTGGAATTCAGCCACGTGCAGTTCGGCTACGAGCCGGGCAAGCCGATTATCAACGACTTCTCCGCTTCAGTCTCGGCCGGTCAGAAGGTCGCCATCGTCGGCCCGACCGGTGCCGGCAAGACCACCATGGTCAA
>ENA-OQNC01000093-OQNC01000093.1-human-gut-metagenome-genome-assembly--contig:-NODE-93-length-13399-cov-3.165536_pt1 | contig 13399 bp, 9 predicted proteins | sample MGYA00242626_ERZ504874 | MGnify/ENA primary metagenome ERZ504874 (study PRJEB26092, sample SAMD00036411) | human gut metagenome | host: Homo sapiens | study: EMG produced TPA metagenomics assembly of the...
TTAATGGCTCATCTATAATAGAGCGTGATATTTATTATTATAACGAAGCATTTAAAATTCAGGAAGATTCGAAGGGGTTTTATCTGTATTTAAATAGGCATAAATGGTATATAGAATCTGTGCAAGATGATAAAGATGTGAAACAATACGTAAAGTCATCATTGGATCAATCAGGTCATATGTGTAAATACATAGGAATATTGTCTGGAACACCATATACTGCAGTGACTTTAAAACTAAATTACTGGAGTGGAGTTCAAAGAAATTAGAGTTGATTAAAGGCAAGTCAGGGGAAAGTATATAGTCAAAAAGAAATCTTACTAAGGGGCTACAATTACAGAAAAAATAAACAATATACCTAGTTTTTACAATGAATTCTTTCATAGGTACTGAATAATCTTGAAACTTATAAAAAGGCTGCCAGACAGGCAAAAGAATGAAGAATTTATAATTTTAAGATTTGAGAGGAAATTCCGGTGGGCAGACAGTCATCCCAACAACATGGTTTGAAAATTTTACGGGGCAGATTGCCAAAACAAATAGCGTGACCATACGATTGGCGAGTTTGATCAATAATTATGTAACAAAATCAGCGCTTGAAATGGTTGATTATGAAAGCCTTACGCCTCATTTTAAGGATTTGTATAAATCAGAATATGATCTTAGCAGCCGTTCAGAAAATAAATGGTATGTTACGACTGAAAATAAAGTCGTTCTTCCTAATGATACGAAGATCTTTGTATTGATTGACAAAAAATGTGCGTCTTCTGCAGAAGCATTTGTTGAGGAATTAGATACGCTGAAAAATAGTTGTTTTTGTTGGAACGAAATACATCAGGGGTTGGTTGTTTTCTAAAACAAAAGACATACGTTGTTACACTGCCGTATTCTCAATTAGCAGTTACTTATGGAGATGCGATATCTTTTGGCGGCATTACAGAGGGAAAGGGATTTGAACCAGATATATGGATCGGTGGCAATGATGTTTTGGAACGAGTGGTAGATTTTATTGAAAGAAATGAAGGAACATGAAAATATCTGGTATAATACAGGAATGTGCAGAGAAGAAAGATTGCAACTCATACGTGGAAATATCGGAGAAAAAATGTTAGAAAAGCCTGAAAATTCAAGAAAATAGACGGTTTCATGGAGGGAGGATGTGACTCAAAACGGGTCATACCCTCCCTGTATTTTATTGTTCATGTATAAAAGAGCGAAATTATGTGATAATCAGCCACTGTTTCTTAGTATAATTTCCTCAAAAAGTGTTACGTTTCTATTTTTTTTATTATTTTAGAAAATTCCATATTTTTCTATAATACAGATATCAAAAACAGAGACGAATAAAAAGGGAGGAAACGATAATGAAGAAAAAGAGAATGCTGGCACTTCTTTTGACAGTAGCAATGGCAGGAACGATGCTTGCAGGATGCGGCAGTTCCGATGGCAAGGAAGACGAAAAAGGAAAAAATCAGGCAAAGAGTGAAGGAAAGGTGTACTATCTGAATTTCAAGCCGGAGCAGGCAGATGACTGGGTAAAACTTGCAGAGACCTATACAGATGAGACTGGTGTTCAGGTGGATGTGCAGACAGCTGCTTCCGGGACGTATGAATCCCAGCTGAAATCTGAGATGGCAAAAGAAGAGGCGCCGACCCTGTTTCAGGTCAATGGTCCTGTCGGTCTGGCATCCTGGAAAGATTACTGTTATGACCTGTCAGACAGTCAGATTTACAAGGATATTTCCAGTGACGATTATGTGTTAAAAGAAGGAGATGAAGTCAAAGGAATTGCGTATGTAGTAGAAACATACGGAATTATTTATAACAAAGCGATCCTGAATCAATACTTTGAACTTTCAGATGCTGCTGTAAAATCAGTGGATGAGATCAATAATTTTGAAACGCTGAAAAAAAGTTGCGGACGGAATCCAGAAACACAAAGATGAATTGGGGGTGAAAGGTGCATTTACATCCGCAGGTATGGATTCTTCTTCTGACTGGAGATTTAAGACACATCTGGCAAATCTTCCAATCTATTATGAATATAAAGATGAGGGCATTACATCCACAGATGCGATTAAAGGAACCTATCTGGAAAACTATAAGAACATATGGGATTTATATATTACAGATTCTACCTGTGAACCGTCTATGATCTCCTCTAAGACGGCAGAGGACGCAAGCTCCGAATTTGCACTTGGAGAGGCTGTATTTTATCAGAATGGAACCTGGGCATACAACGACATCAAGGATATGGAAGTTGCCGATGAGGACATGGGAATGCTTCCGATTTACATCGGTGCCAAAGGAGAAGAAGAGCAGGGACTTTGCACGGGATCTGAGAACTACTGGTGTGTGAATAAAAATGCTTCAGAAGAAGACATTCAGGCAACTCTGGATTTCCTGCAGTGGGTTGTGGAAAGTGATGAGGGACGCGATATGCTTGCAAATACGATGGGATTTGTGACACCGTTCACCACATTTGAAGACTATCTGCCGTCAAATCCTCTGGTGCAGGCAAATGAGGAATATAACAAGGCAGGCAAGACACCTGTAAGCTGGAACTTTACGACAATGCCTTCTGAAAACTGGAAAAACAATGTAGGCTCTGCACTTCTTGAATATGCACAGGGAACTGGAAAATGGGATGCAGTGGAAACTGCATTTGTAGATGGATGGGCAACTGAGTATCAGGCAGCGCATGCGGAATAAAAACATAGATTTGAGGCGGACGGAAAACCGTCCGCCTTTTCCATCAAGAGGAAGGAGAGAGGGACATGCAAAAAGCAATAAAACGATATTTCCCTGTTTTTGTTACTGCCCACGATGATCGCATTTACCATTGGGTTTATCGCGCCGTTTTTACTGGGTATTTATCTTTCGTTCTGTAAATTTACAACCGTGACAGACGCCAGATTTATCGGGCTTGAGAATTATGGAAAGGTATTTCAGGATCCTACATTTTTACTACTCTCTGTGGTATACCGTGTTGTTTACAGTACTTTCCATGTTATTGATCAATGTACTGGCATTTGCGGTGGCGTTGGTATTGACAAAACCAGTGCGCGGGAAAATATTTTCCGGACTGTATTTTTTATGCCGAATTTGATCGGTGGAATTATTCTGGGATATATCTGGCAGCTTCTGTTAAACGGAGTGCTTGCACATTGGGGAAAAACACTTACATATTCCGGGACCTACGGGTTGATGGGAATGATCATTCTGGTGTGCTGGCAACAGATTGGATATATGATGATCATCTACATTTCCGGCATTCAGAATATTCCCGGAGAGCTGATCGAAGCGGCGAAGATTGATGGAGCCAACTCCTGGCAGGTACTTCGCAAGGTCATTATTCCGATGGTGATGCCGTCGATCACGATTTGTACATTTTTAACGTTAACAAACGGTTTCAAGTTATTTGACCAGAACCTGGCACTGACCAATGGTGCACCTTCGAAAATGTCAGAACTTCTGGCGCTCAATATCTTCAATACGTTCTATGGAAGAGCCGGTTATGAAGGTGTTGGTCAGGCGAAGGCAGTAATCTTCTTTCTGATCGTTGGTCTGGTTGCCGTGATTCAGAATCGCATGACAAGATCAAAGGAGGTGCAGCAGTAGTGAACAAAAAATTAAAACATGGCTGTCTGGTTACGCTGATCTTCTCTGTTATCAGCCTGCTGTATTTATATCCGATCATTCTTGTTGTGATCAACTCATTCAAGAAAAAAGCATACATCAGCCGGGTGCCATTTGATCTGCCAAAAGACAATATGTTTGTAGGATTGGAAAATTATATCCGCGGAATCGAGCAGACAAAGTTTTTTGAGGCATTTAGCTGGAGTCTGTTTATCACCGTGGGCGGAGTTGCAGTCATTATCCTGTGCTGTTCCATGTGTGCATGGTTTATCAGCCGGGTGAATACATGGTGGACAAAACTGATCTATATGCTTTGTCTGTTTGCCATGGTGGTGCCGTTTCAGATGGAAATGTACACTTTGTCCAAGATTGCAAATATGCTCAGACTCAATACTCCATGGGGGCTGATCTTCATCTATCTGGGGTTTGGTGCCGGGCTGGCGGTATTTATGTTTACCGGATTTATGAAGTCCATTCCACTGGAGATCGAAGAGGCGGCAATGATTGATGGATGTACTCCGATCCAGACTTTTTTCAAGGTGGTCCTGCCAATCTCAAAACCGACTTGCATTACGGTAATGATTCTGCAGGCAATGTGGATCTGGAATGATTATCTGCTTCCGTCTCTGGTGCTGGATACGAAGAAATACCGGACGATTCCGATCGCAGTACAGTATTTAAAAGGTGGATATGGATCTGTGGATATGGGAGCCATGATGGGAGCGCTGGTACTTTCTATCATCCCGATTGTAAATCTTTTATCTGTGCTGCCAAAAACATATTATAGAAGGTGTCGTGGCAGGAGCTGTGAAGGGATAAGGCTTGTAAGAAAAAAGGGAATGGATTAAAATAAAGAGGACAGATCAATAAAAAATCTGCCATGCAGCCAACAGAGGGGCATGGCGGATTTTTTGGCATGTATCAGAGGGGGGACGGACATGATCACGATATTGATTGCAGATGACGAAAAACTGGAGAGAAACGGGATCAAGTTTCTGCTGAAACGAGAGCAGGAAGAACTGGAGATTTTAGAGGCAATAAACGGGAAAGATGCAGCGGGGATTTTGCAGAAAAAACAGGTGGATATTTTGTTTTCGGATATCAAAATGCCTTATATGACAGGGCTCGAACTGGCGAAAGCTGCACGGGAGTTGCAGCCGGAGATCGAGATAGTGATTTTTAGCGGATACAATGATTTTTCTTATGCGAAGGAGGCGCTGCATTACGGAGTAGTCGATTATGTGCTAAAGCCGGTAGATCCGGGAGAGTTTCATAAGACGTATTGTTCTGTGAGAGATCATATTCTGGAGAAGAATACGCAGAAAGGAGAAATTGCAAGGCAGCAGGATGATCTGGGAAAATATTTTCTGCAGAATTTTTTGTATGACGGCAAAGAAGAAAACGGGACAAAAGCTGCGGAGCTTTTATGTCAGGATGGAGGGCAGTATACTCATATGATCCTGGCAGGCGGCGAGGACTGCTTTTTTGAAGTGGATGAAGAAAAGCTTTTGGGTCAGCTCAGAGAGCACATGTCCCGTCAGTTCCTTTATCTGAATGTGGCAGCAAATGAGTCCTTATTTCTGTTTCAGGAAAGATATGCAGATTATGAGACAGTGGCAAAAGAGTTATATCAGTTTTTTAAGAATAAGTACGATGAGGAGTGCTATTTGGCAGTAAGTGAAGAAATTACAGACTGGAAGGAACTTCCTGAAGTATTTTCCGGTTTAGAGGAGGTACTGGCAGAAAAATTTTATCAGCCCAGGCAGAAGATTTTCTTTGCAGGGGAAGTGCAGGAGACCAGAGAAATGGATGAGGCAGAAGAATCTCAGGTCCTGAATAATATCAAAGAGGACATTCAATATAAAGACAGTATCCATCTACGGCAGGATTTTCAGAAGCTGGAGAGAAAATATAGAGAAAGTATGAAATTTTCAGAGATGTATGTGAAATTTGTATTTTCTAATATTGTCAAAGATATTTATGAGGAGATCAATCCAGGAGATGTGAAAGCATTGTCAAAAATGATCGACAGGCTGTACCGCTGCAGGAAAATTGAAGATGTACTGGCAATTACAGAACAGGTAGTCTGTGAACTGGAGAAATTTGTACAGGAGCAGAACAAAGGATTTCGGAATGAAGTTATGAAAGTGAAACAGTACATTCATCATCATTATGCAGAAAATCTCAATGTAGAGAATCTGGCAAGGCAAGTCTATCTCTCCCCGGGATATTTAAGTGTTGTATTCAAGGAGGAGACCGGAGTCAATCTGAACCGTTATGTCCGGGATATCCGGATGAAGAAATCCAGGGAGCTTCTGGAAAATACCAGTATGAAGATCTCGCAGATCGCAAAAGAGGTTGGATTTTCCAATAATTCTTATTTCTGCAGGAGCTTCCGGGAGTATTTTGGCAGCACACCGGAGTCTTGCAGGAAAGGGAGTATGAGTGATGAAGAAGCTTCTTTATCGGTTTCATAATTTTAAATATCGATATAAGCTGATGATCCTGATTTTGATCGCTGGGATCATTCCGACACTGATCGTGACATGCTATATGCAGATGGGAATGATGAACACGCTCAAGAAGCGGGAAATGGAAAATATGCAGGAGTCTTTAAAACAGGCAGTCGATGCAATAGACAATCAGGCGCAGATTTATAGAAAATCTGATTGATTATCTGTCTTATTCGGGAGACCTCAGGAAAGTGCTGAAAATGGAACGTGCATCAGATTTTAATACATATCTGAAGTATACTCAGGTGGCAGATCCGTTGTTGAATATGCCGCAGGTGTATCACAAAGAAATTAAAGGGATCACGCTGTATGCGGATAATATTCAGGTTGCCCATGGAAGTACACTGGCTCCTTTGTCGGAGATTCAGGGAGAAAACTGGTATCCCAGAAACAACAGAAGTCTGATTCGCTGGTATGTACAGACTGGAAGTCAGAATAAAGTGATTGTAGCCCGAAAGTTTTATGACGGGAGCAGTGAGATAAATGCTGTGCTGAAGATCACACTGGATTATAATAAATTGTTCGAACCGTTTGAAAAAATCATGGAATCTGATTTTGCCGGAATTGTCTGGGATGAAAACGGCAATGTCGTGTATTCCTGCAATAAAATTCCCGCTAAATATGAGACCGGGAAGGTGGATACAATTTCGGAAGTACAGAAAAGTTTTTCCAGTGTGACAAAGGAGATGGAAGGGAATCAGTGGAAATTCTGTTATTTTTGTCCTACGGATACGATTATGGAATCGGCAAGATATTTGATGTTGAAAAATCTGCCGCTTCTGACAGCCTGTATTCTGCTGATAGGAATCTTAAGCTATTTCTTTTCCAGACGTCTGGTCTGTAAGCTGGAACAGCTGACGGAAAATATGAATCAGATCCACAGTGGAATCCGGGAAGTGACCGTACAAAGTGATTCCAAAGATGAGATTGGTGTGCTCATTCGTACTTTCCGGCGTATGATGGATGAGATCAATAAACTGATCTCAGAAGTATATGAAGCGAAAATTGTGTTACAAAGGACAGAGATGAGGGCATTGCAGGCGCAGATCAATCCCCATTTCCTGTACAATTCACTCTCAATTATCAACTGGAAGGCAATCGAAGCAGATGAACAGGAGATCAGTAAGGTGACACTGGCATTGTCTACCTATTATCGGACCAGTCTGAACCGGGGGAGACAATGACGACAGTAGTAAGCGAGATGGAGAATATCCGTGCATACCTGAAAATCCAGCTGATTATGCACGATAATAGTTTCCGGGTGGAGGAAGTTTATGATAATACAATGGGAAGTTGTGAGATCCCGAAACTCATTTTGCAGCCATTGGTGGAAAATGCGATCGATCATGGGCTGGATGTGTCGGAAAAGATCGAAAAAGTATTGCGGATAAAGGTTGTGCATGATGAGCTGTTTTTATATTTCATGGTGGAAGATAACGGAAACGGAATGACAGAGGAAAAAGCGAGTCAAATCGTGACATATCGATCCAAAGGGTATGGTGTGCGCAATGTCAATGAACGGATCGTGCTTCTCTATGGAGAAGAAAATAAAATCCGGGTGGAGAGTAAAGAAGGAGAAGGAACCAGAGTATGCATACGGATTCCAAAGAAGAAGGAGAACGGACATGAGAAACAGGAAACAAAAAATTAAATACATACTGCTGTTATGTGTGTTCTCGATGTTCCTGATCGCTTCCTGCAAAAGATCGGAAACCGGTAAGACGGTGGAATCGAAAGAAGTGATAAACGCACAGTGGGAAAATGCAGCACACACACCGTATGGGAAATATCCCGAGCTTGTTACTTATACACTGGGGAAAATCGTTGGATCTAATAATGCAAACCTGCCTGTGAAGGCGACTTATGAGGATAATGCCTACACACGATACTTGAAAGAACGGTTGAATATTCAAAACGAAGATGTTCTGGAAGGGGAAAATTCCGATTCTTATGGGGAGGCCGTTCAGATTTTGATGGAAGATCAGCAGCTGCCGGATCTGTTGGTGGTAAAAGGCAGGGAGACAGTCAAAGAACTGGTCAGGCGTGGGATGGTCGAAGATCTTACCACAGTATATGAAGAATGTACCACAGAAAGGATCAAGGAAATGTATCAAAGCTACGGAGAAGCACTTCTGGAATCGGCTACATTTGACGGCAGACTCTACGCACTTCCGGATGCAGAGGTAGATCATGGAGCTTCTCTTTTGTGGCTGCGCAAGGACTGGATGGAACGGTTGGGACTTTCCGATCCTGTAACGCTGGAGGAAGGGATGGAGATTATCCGGCAGTTTGTGAAAGCTGATATGGCAGGAAATCAAGAGACGGTGGGGTTGGCAGGAAGTACGGATTTGGTTTCTGAAAACAGCGGAACCTATGGGCTGGATGCTGTTTTTGACCAGTATCATGCAAAACCGAGCCAGTGGATTTTGAACGATCAGGGGAATGTGGTGTATGGTTCTGTGACAGAAGAGACAAAACAGGCGCTGATCTATCTGCATCAGCTTTATGTAGAAGGAATTCTGGACTCCAACTTTCTGCTGCGGCAGCAGGAAAATCTGGATACACTTCTTAAAGAAGGAAAGTGCGGGGCTATTTTCGGATACTGGTGGGCACCGAACAATCCACTGAGTTTATCTTATAGTGCGGACAGAACTGCAAAATGGCAGCCGTATCTGCTGACTGGAAATGCAGCGACTAGGACACGTACATTTCAATCCTATGAAGACTGTCTGTATGTGGTGGTAAGAAAGGGATATGAGCATCCGGAGATCGTGGGGAAATATGTGAGTACACTGTTTGATTATGGTCGTTTTGAAGATAAGAAGCAGTCCGATGAAATCAATGAATATTTTTCTTTGAATGTGGATCCGACAGCAAGACCGTTGAATATCAATGTAGACTACTGGGATGCGATCTACAGAGTGCAGCAAAATATACAGGATGTTCTGGATGGAAAAACGCAGCAGAGCAAATTGAACGGATTAGAAGCTGCTTATTATAAAATCTGTAAGTCATTCCTTACAGGAGATGTGACCACGTCGAATGCATGGGCAGCATACACTTCCCGGATACAGGCAACGGGACTTTTGACGAAAGAGAATCTGGATGAAAATCAACCGCCTCTTTCGTTAGGCAGTCAGGAAATCAAAATCCCGGAAGAATTGCTGGAAGAAGAGAAGAATACATTTCTGCAGATCATAGTGGGAGAAAAGCCGCCTGAATATTTTGATACGTTCGTAAAGAAGTGGTATGAAAACGGCGGAAAAGCGCTCACACAGCAGGCGGATGACTCTTATAAAGAAACGATGAAATAGTTATAAACGCCAATATCTAGTTTTTGGAGGGAAACCTGCATACTAGATATTGGTGTTTTTCATTGACATTCAAAAATGTCGGTGATAAACTAAATACAGCGTTTAGCTGCAGAAAGGAGAGGTACGAAACATGTATCAAGTCACAAAAAGGGACGGGGAAATAACAGAATTTAATCTGACCAAGATCAGCGAGGCGATACGAAAAGCGTTTGAAGCCAGAGAAAAAGAGTATAATCAGGATATTATTGATCTGTTGGCACTGAAAGTGACTGCAGATTTTGAGCCGAAGATAAAAGAACACAAAATTGCAGTAGAGGATATTCAGGACAGTGTAGAGTCTGTTCTGATCAAAGCGGGATATGCAGATGTTGCGAAGGGATATATCCTGTACCGCAAGCAGAGAGAAAAAATCCGAAATCTGAATTCTACACTTTTGGATTACAAAGAGATCGTAGACAGTTATGTGAAGGTGACAGACTGGCGTGTCAAGGAGAATTCTACTGTGACATATTCTGTCGGAGGTCTGATCTTAAGCAACTCCGGTGCGATCACAGCCAATTACTGGCTGTCGGAGATTTATGATGATGAAATCGGAAAAGCGCACAAGAATGCGGATATTCATATCCACGATCTTTCGATGCTGACCGGATATTGTGCCGGCTGGTCTTTAAAACAATTGATACGGGAAGGACTCGGCGGTGTGACGGGCAGGATCACATCAGCTCCGGCGAAGCATTTGAGCGTTTTGTGCAATCAGATGGTGAATTTTCTGGGGATCATGCAGAATGAGTGGGCAGGAGCACAGGCGTTTTCATCGTTTGATACCTACCTTGCACCGTTTGTAAAAGCAGACCATCTGACATATCGGGAAGTGAAAAAATGCATTGAATCTTTCATTTTCGGGGTGAACATTCGTCCAGATGGGGAACACAGGCGCCGTTTTCCAATATTACACTGGATTGGACGGTTCCGAATGACCTGGCGAATCTGCCTGCGATCGTAGGCGGGAAAGAACAGGACTTTACCTATGGAGACTGTAAAGAAGAAATGGATATGATCAATCGGGCATTTATTGAGACGATGATCGAGGGAGATGCACAGGGAAGAGGATTCCAGTATCCGATCCCGACTTATTCTATCACGAAAGATTTTGACTGGTCGGATACGGAGAACAACCGTCTGTTATTTGAGATGACCGCAAAATACGGAACACCGTATTTTTCCAATTATATCAACAGTGATATGGAGCCAAGCGACGTGCGCAGTATGTGCTGTCGTCTTCGTCTGGATCTGCGGGAGCTGCGTAAGAAATCCGGTGGATTTTTCGGAAGTGGAGAGAGTACAGGTTCCGTTGGTGTTGTGACGATCAATATGCCGAGAATTGCATATTTATCGGAAAATGAGGAAGAATTTTACGAGAGACTTGATAAAATGATGGATATTGCCGCAAGATCACTTCATATCAAACGAGTAGTGCTTTCCAAGCTTCTGGATGAAGGGCTGTATCCGTATACAAAGAGATACCTGGGAAGTTTTGATAACCATTTCTCCACGATCGGGCTCATCGGAATGAATGAGGCAGGACTGAATGCAAAATGGATCCGTAAAGATCTGACACATCCGGAAACGCAGAAGTTTACAAAAGATGTTCTGAATCACATGAGAGAGCGGCTGTCCGACTATCAGGAAGAATATGGTGATCTGTATAACCTGGAGGCAACTCCGGCAGAATCTACCACATACCGCCTGGCAAAACATGATGTGGAGCAGTTCCCGGATATCATCACAGCAGCAGAGGACTGCGGAACACCATATTATACAAACAGCTCTCATCTGCCGGTTGGCTATACGGAGGATGTGTTTGCCGCACTGGATATTCAGGATGAGCTGCAGACACTGTATACATCAGGAACGGTATTCCATACATTCCTGGGAGAAAAACTTCCGGACTGGAAGTCAGCGGCAGCTCTGGTCAGAAAAATCGCAGAGAATTATAAGCTGCCGTATTATACAATGTCACCGACGTATTCGATCTGTAAGAATCACGGATATCTGTCCGGAGAGCAGTATACCTGCCCGATCTGCGGAGAGGAGACAGAAGTATACAGCAGGATTACAGGATATTATCGTCCGGTTAAAAACTGGAATGACGGGAAACTACAGGAATTTAAAGAGCGAAAAGTGTATGATGTAGAACACTCTCATGTGAAGCAGGAGACTTTCAGGGAGACAGAACAGGAAGAAGAACAGCGTATTTTCGAAGAGGTGAATACAGAGGAAGGAAAAGTACTTCTTTTTACAACGAAGACCTGTCCGAACTGTAAGCTTGCAAAAGATTCCCTGGAAAAAGCGAATATTTCTTATGAAGTAGTTGATGCGGGAGAGAATGAAGAGCTGGTTAGAAAATATGGCGTCATGCAGGCGCCGACACTGATCGTGATCAAAGAAGAAGGTGTACAGAAACTTGCAAATGCGTCCAATATCCGGGCATTTGCAGAAAACGATAGAAAATAGAAAACGGAGGAACTCGATATGTATGATATTGGAATTATCGGAGGGGGGACAGCAGGTCTGACAGCAGCTATCTATGGACAGCGTGCAGGAAAACGGACTCTGGTGATCGAAGGACTGAATTTTGGAGGACAGATTGTAAATTCACCGAAAGTAGAGAATTATCCGGGATTGGAGAGTATCAGCGGAAGTCAGTATTCTATGAATCTGCTGAATCAGGCGATGAAGCTGGGAGCAGAGACTGCTTCCGAGCGTGTAAAAGAAGTACGTGAGGAAGACGGGATCAAAATCATCGTGACAGACCAGAAAGAATATCCATGTAAAACAGTCGTGATTGCAACAGGAGTATCTCACAGACATCTGGGGATCCCACAGGAGGAAGCACTGGCAGGATCCGGAGTTTCTTACTGTGCAACCTGTGACGGTGCATTTTTCCGCGGGAAAGATGTAGCGGTGATCGGTGGAGGAAATACGGCTCTGCAGGATGCAGAGTTTCTTTCCAACTACTGCAATAAAGTTTACGTTGTACATCGCCGGGATGAATTCCGTGGGGAAAGCAATCTGGTAGACGTACTGAAAGAAAAAGACAATGTAGAGTTTGTTTTGGATTCCATAGTCAAAGATATTGAAGGCAAATTCATGGTAGAAAGATTGTTCCTGCGTAATAAAAAGACAGGAGAAGACTTCCATATTCCGGTATCCGGTGTTTTTGTAGCAATCGGTCAGATTCCGCAGAATGAAATCTTTGACGGTCTGGTACGCCTGGATGAAAATGGATTTATTCTGGCATCTGAGGACTGTATGACATCTCATCCGGGAATCTTTGCAGCCGGGGACTGCCGGACAAAAGAAGTGCGTCAGCTGACAACTGCAGCGGCAGATGGAAGTGTGGCGGCATTGGCGGCTTGTAAGTATCTGTCAATGAATTTTTAAGGTGATTAAGAAAATCAAAAAAATGAAATAGGAGGACAGCCTGTCTTGTGTACATATTGAGAAGAATGTGGATATGGGACAGGCTGTTTTGGTGAAAATATACTTGAAAAAAGAAATTTAAGTAGTATAATGAAAACACATCAAATTCTCAGACGTTGTCTGTGTGACAATTCAAATGTCTGGAACATCGTTTCTAAACGGTTCAAATTCAAAGGCAGTTTCGCCGAATATTCAATTTTGATGAAAAAGAAAGAAGAAGGAGGAGTGCAGTATGGGAAAGGAAATGCTGCAGTAAAGCAATGGCTTGGAAATCCCAGGCGGTTTGCAGATTTGTTTAACGGGATTGTATTTCAGGGAAAGCAAGTGATATTGCCGGAGGATTTGCATCCGGCAACGGGAGAGACCGATATTCTTGTATCTGATAAAAACGAAAAAGCAAAGGAGGTTCAACGATATCGGGATATCATTATGCGATGGGAGCAGGGGGCA
>ENA-OQNC01000095-OQNC01000095.1-human-gut-metagenome-genome-assembly--contig:-NODE-95-length-13163-cov-3.136852_pt1 | contig 13163 bp, 12 predicted proteins | sample MGYA00242626_ERZ504874 | MGnify/ENA primary metagenome ERZ504874 (study PRJEB26092, sample SAMD00036411) | human gut metagenome | host: Homo sapiens | study: EMG produced TPA metagenomics assembly of...
TCCTAGTTCTTTTTTTTGATCATGATGGTCGTATCTGGTATACTGGCTAATTTCATTTTTTAATCCGGAACATTATGAAGGTCACCATGGGATTTATCTCTGCGAATTGGATTCTAAAACATTTCAATTCAAAGGAAAACGTACCATCATATGGGATGGCGAAAAGACTAGAGGCAAATGGATTGAAGCACCTCATATATACTACGAAAATGGATGGTACTATCTGCTCGTTGCAGAGGGCGGAACCTTTACCAATCATAGCGTTATGATGGCAAGATCACGTAAAATTGATGGAACATATGAATTTTGTCCCAGAAATCCAATTATATCCCATAGACATCTTTCTTTAGAACATGAAATTTCTGTCACTGGACACGCCGATATTGTAAAAACTCAAAACGATGAATGGTGGATGGTGCTTCTTGCAGTACGTCCATACAAACACGCACACTTTAATCTAGGTCGCGAAACATTCCTGGTTCCTGTTCTCTGGGATTCTGACGGCTGGCTTCGGATAGATACAGAAAATGGACTTGTTAACACTCAGGAACGACGTCCGAATCTGCCATATGATACTGGAAAGCCCGAATTTTATAGTGATAACTTTGAATGCACTGAGTTGAGTATGATTTGGAACAGCATTCACCCCTATCCTGTTCATTTATTTTCTCTGACAGAACGCCCCGGCTGCCTGCGGCTGTACCTGTGTCCGGAAAAATTGGAAGAAGTTTGTACGCCTGCTTTTCTCGGGAGACGACAACAACACCAAATTTTTCATATGCAGGCTGCAATGGATTTTTCCCCATCTTCCGACCACGAAGACGCCGGCCTTGCTCTTGTTCAGGATGATCGCTTTCATTATACATTCACTGTATCTTTAAAACATTCTCAGAGAATACTCCGAGTACAAAAAGTGTACAATCATGATGTAACTATTCTCGCTGAAACCATGTTGGATTTTTCCGGACGTGTTTACCTTACTGTTTCCGCCGATGAAACTGGATATCACTTTTACTACGGAAGCAATGAGCAAATGAAAGTTCCTCTCTATTTGAAGGCAGATCCTACACTGTTAAGTTCCGTTACAAATTCCGGATTTACCGGAACTTATCTCGGTATGTATGGAACTTCAAATAAACACAAAACAGAGGAGTATGCCGACTTCGACTGGATACTTTTATGAGGGAACAAAATACTTTAAAAATGTGTATTAACAAAATCACGAACTTCAAATGACCAGAAGGTATTTTTAAACTTTTGGTCATTTTCTGTAACAAATGCCTCAAAAACAAAATTTCTGTATTTTCAATATTCCCAAAAAAAGGAAAAGGAGGAATGTTCATGGAACACGCATCCCGTCGGGATGTTCTGGAAATCAATTATTGTCATACCGGAACCATTGGCTGGGATATGCACTGCGAAAAATCTGTGTATTTAAAATCTGGTAATCTCCGAGATTCATAATTTTCTAATCCGCAACATCCATAAACATTTTACCATCGAAGAGCTTTCCAGAATGTATCTGCTGAAGAACGTGTTACAAAAAATTTAACGAAAAACTAATCGCAACTTATCTTTCCTGCTTTTTTTAGGATGTGATATCCAATCACCCAATATGCTGCAAGATACAACACAAAGCATAAAACTCCCGTAACAGAGATCAGATTTAAAATGATCACCATCGCAGATACAATAAGAATACTTATGAACATTTTCTTTCAACTCTTCAAATAGGAAATGCATTTTTAATATCATCCCAGTATCCATTTTTAAACCGAAAAATGGATATAGAAAATCAAAACTATGAAATAAAAACAGGAGATGCATACAGTAATCTCCTGTTTTATTTTACTCTACTATTAAATTATCATACATAATCAAAATCATCCGGTCCTTCAAACCATGATTTTCGTCCCTGATGCAAGATAATTGCCAACACTGCCACGATCAGATAGCCGATTGCAAACGGTGAAGCAGGATTGAATCCAAGTCCTGCACTGTGAATAAATCCAAAACATGCAAGCACATATCCTACTACTGCCGTGATTGCCACTTTATGAAGCTGCTTGTCAATAATGAACACTGTCATTGTCCCTAACAGAATTCCAATGATGATCGCTCCTGATTTCACCGCAGGTACTCCGTTCCACATAACCCCCGCATCCTTGATCATCTGCGTTACTTCTGCATTGTATTCTGCCAGTCCTGACGGCATTACCTCTGTCATATAACCTGCCAGTCCCACACTTCCTGTGATCTGTGTATACAGATAATCAGCAACCGGCGGAACCATCGCGATTCCAACTGCCGCATAATGCTTTTTGTCACAGTCTTTAAAAGCCTGTGCAACCATGACGATCGCACACCATAAAAATGTCACTGCACATACTGCCGGCGGAACCATGTTGCTTAAGAACGTAAACAGACCGAAGATTCCTGCCGCTCCCAGTACCAGACCTGACACCAGTGCATATCCAACACCCGCTTTGGCTTTTTTCAAGCCTGCATGTCCAAGCCATACTGTATTTGGCACGACACCTCCGCAAATTGCGGAAAGCATCGTACAGATTCCGTCAGCAAACTGTGTTTCTCTTACACTGTAATTATCTCCCGCTGCATTTGCTGCCTCTACATTGTCCATGGTCTCGATAAAATTGTAGATTTCCACCGGAATCACGATCGTCAGATAAGGTGCAACAACTGCCACACCATTGATCAGATGCTGGATTCCGTTAACAGGATTCGGAATATAAAAACCGATTCCGCTGAAATCTACAGTTGTTCTTCCCAGGCAGAATGCATAAATGATTCCACCCACAATCGCAACAACAAGCGGAGGAATCTGCTTTGGAAATAAGTATCCTCCAAAAATACCGACCATTGCTACAAACAAAATCGGAAGTCCGATCAGCGGATCGCCGAATACATCAAACACCCCCTGTGTTGCCATCCAGATAAATCCGATTCCCGCCACAGTTCCGAGAAGCGCTGCTCTCGGCAGTTTTTTCTTCATCCATGGTCCGATAAATCCACCCAAAAATTCTACTGCTCCACCAATAAAGCAGGCTGCCACAGCAGCTGACCACGCCAGCTCCGCATCATTCAATGCATAATGAAGCGGCATGATCACACCGTAGAGCATAACAAACATTGCCGGTGTGGAAACTCCGGAAGGAAGTGCCGTAACATCCGCACGACCTTCTTTTCTGGATAATCTTCTTCCCATATAAGCATAGTAAACTCCACTACAGAGCAGACCGATAGACATTCCCGGGATCACATACCCGTATACAATTTTGTCCGGCCACTCCAGTACTCCCGAAAGCGTTGCGATCACGATCAGGTAATTTACAATATTATTGGTGATCGAATATGTCATTCCACCAATGTCACCGCGCTGAAACCACGGCACTAATGTCTTTTGTTTTCCCATTTTTCCATTCCTTTATCTTCTTTGTTTCTCTATCTGGATATCTCTACCGGAATAAATGAAAACGTTGTGACATCAAACAAGCCCATATCTGTCAGTTTGATCTCCGGAATCACTGCCAGAGACATAAAGCACAACGTCATCACCGGTTCCACATCTCCACAGATGCCAAGCTCTGTATACGCTTTTTCGTGAATACATGTGAGCTTCTCATCTACCCATTCACCGCTTTGATCGCTCATCAAGCCTGCGATTGGCATCGGCATCTGTTCGATCACTTTTTTATCTTTCACAAGAACAATGCCGCCTTCCTGTTCAATCAGGCTGTTCACCGCAAATTCCATTTCTTCGTCGTTGACTCCGACTACAATAATATTGTGAGAATCATGTGCAACAGACAGTGCAACCGCACCTTCTTTGATTCCGTATCCTTTCAGAAATCCGCAGGCTACATTGCCGGTTCCCTGATGACGTTCTACAACAGCTACTTTTACAAGATCTTCTTCCGGATTTCTTACAAATTCACCGTTTTCATCCAACCGAATGTGCGTTGTTGCCTTTTTCGTCACGACTCCTCCCGGAAGAATCTCGATCACATTCACTTCATCACTTGTCAAATGCATTTTTAACTTTTCTGCCGAAAAATCTTTTACGATCACGCTTCCTTTCACAGAAGAAATATCGTATGGTGCGACCTCCGGCAGATACTTTCCGTTATCTGCAGTCAACTCTCCTGCGATCCATACCTTCTCCACCCGAAAGTCTTTCAAGTCATCCAGAAGCACGATATCAGCGCGGTATCCCGGTGCGATCGCACCTCTGTCATGAAGCCGAAAGCATTCTGCCGCATTCAATGTTGCCATCCGGATTGCTGTCACTGCATCCAGCCCTTCTTCCACACAGATCTTCAAGTGATTGTCCAGATGTCCGTCTTTTAAGATCGTCTTTGGCTGTCTGTCGTCTGAACAGAGCAGACATCTTCTGCTGTTCTCCGGCGTCACTCCTTTTAACAGCGGTCTCAAATTATGGCAGGCAGATCCCTGTCTGAGCAGAATATACATACCACGCTCCAGACGCGCTTCCATCTCCTCTACCGTAGAACACTCGTGATCTGCCAGAATACCTGCTGCAGAATATGCATTCAGATCCTTTCCATCAATTCCAGGTCCGTGACCATCGATCAGTTTGCCTTCCTCTTTTGCAATCATCAGCTTGTCCAGTACGCTCTCATCTGCCTGCATAACTCCCGGGAAATTCATAAATTCACCAAGTCCAAGAATACCCTCTCTTTTAATCGGCTCTTCCATTTCCGGCGCATTGATCTCTGCTCCTGCGTGTTCAAAAGGAGTTGCAGGCACACAGGACGGCAACATATATTTGATATCAAGTGCTGTTCCTTTTGCCGCCTCCATCATATAATCGAGTCCCCTGATCCCGCAGACATTGACGATCTCATGAGGATCTGCGATGATCGTGGCAGCTCCATGAGGTACTAACAGTCTTCCAAGCTCTTCCGGGCTGACATAGGCAGATTCAATATGAATGTGGCTGTCAATAAATCCCGGAACCGCATATCTTCCCTGCGCATCAATTTCTTTCACACCCTGATACTCTCCGATCCCTGCGATCTTATCTCCGCTAAATGCGATATCACCCGTCTGGATCTTACCGGAAAAAACAATTGACGATCTGACAGTTTTTGTATCACTGTATCTGCCGGAATTCTTCCCGCTGCTGTGTCGATCAATTTTTTTAATTCTTCTTTCTTCATACCAATGTCCTCCTTGGATTTATTTTTCGTTTACTTCCAAAACCGGATCAAATGTTGTGAGTGCAAGATAGTCAACCGGTCCTACATCCGTGATCGCGTAATCCGGGATTGCCGTGATTGGCAAAAAGAACATGTACATCATTGGATCCGGCAGATCAGATCCTAACATTCTCGCTGCCTGATCGATCTTCTTCTCCTGTGCGGCAATGACCTCTGGTTCTTCATCACTGACAATTCCTCCGACTGGAAGAGGAAGGAATTCCAAAATTTCTCCGTCGGCCACAACAACCTGACCGCCGCCCTGCTCAATCAGATAGTTGGCTGCGATCGACATATCCTCTGCGCTGACTCCCATCACGACCAGATTGTTGTCATCCGGTGCTGCAGAAGATGCCATGGCACCTTTTTTTAATTTCCATCCGGAACAAAATGCCAGGGATTTATTTCCATTTCTTCCAAATCGCTCCAAAACAGATACCATTGCCACATCCTGTTCTACATCTGGAAGTACGATTCCGTTTTCAACTTTTAAAACAACATCTCTTCTCCTTCTGACAAATGGTCCCTTTACATCCATTGAAAGTACCTTTGCTTCTCCATTCTGGATCGATGTCTTATATTCAAAATCTTCTTTTGTTGTCAGCTTGCATTTCAACTCGCCTTTTAACACAGAACTTCTCTCCGGCGCTTTCAGGTCATAAGTCAGTTTATGGTCTTTTGCTACCATCTTGCCGTTTGTCATAACTTCTTTGATTCCAAATGCTTCCAGATCGTCTACAAACAGGATATCCGCAATTCTTCCCGGGCAGATGGATCCTACCATGTGATCAATGCGGTATGCTTCCGCACTGTTGATCGTTGCCATCTGGATCGCAGTCATCGGTTTGACTCCTGCCTGGATCGCCAGACGTACCACATTGTCCAGATGTCCTTTTTCCAGAACATCACTTGCTGTCACATCATCTGTACAGAAGCTGACTCTTCTTGCAAATGCCGGATTTACCTCTGTCACTGCTCTGATATTCTCTGCCAGGAAATGTGTTACGGAAGACTCGCGGATCAGCATGTGCATTCCTTTTCTCATCTTCTCTACAACTTCCTCGTGGTCGTAGCTTTCATGATCCAGGCGCACTCCTGCACACAGGTATCCGTTCAGATCATTGCCTCTTGCCATCGGTGCACATCCAAATACCGGCAGACGGTTCTTGAATGCTTCTGCGATTGCTCCCAGTGTGTTTTCATCCTCTTCCTGGATAAACTCTCTTACTGTCTCCCATACTCCGTAACACTGCGGCCATTTCTGTACCTCTTCATGTACCTCTTTTGTAAAGTTAAATGCTACAGTAGACTGAGGAATTGTATATGGTGTCTTATACGGTGCTCCCCAGAACACTTTCAGAGGACTCGCCTGTACCTCCTTTTGTACTTCCTGCAGTCCTTCCAGACCTGATACGGAAATATATTCGTCCAGACCGGAAATCATGCTTGTAGTCCCTCTTGGCACAACTGCTTTTGCATAGCTTGTAATGCTCAGCTTGCTGCACTCGCTGTGAATATGACCATCAATCATACCCGGCACCAGATACCTGCCCTTTGCATCGATCACTTCTGTCTCTTCCCCGATATACTCTTTCACATCTCCCACTGCTACAATCGTGTCTTTGTAAACTGCGATATCTGCCGGATAGATCTCCTCAGACATAACATTGACCAGAGTTCCTCCCATGATCACTTTTGTTGCAGGTGTCTTTGCACGTCCTGCACGAATCAGTTCCTTCAGATTTTCTACTGTTGTTCTTTCCATTCTTTTAAATCCTCCTGTTGTTTTGAGTAACAAAAAAGATACACCGGCCAGAGGCTAAACAGGTTTCCCGTCCTGCAAATGTATCTTGAAGAATTTTCAATATTCTGTTGTCTTCAACATATGTTCATCATAGCACATTGTTTTCAAAATGAAAATATAAGCTGTTATGAATATTTCCTATCATTATTAAGAAGCACATCTTATATATTTTTTTGCCAGAGTAGCTGGAGAAGTACTTCTGCCAAAAAAAACTGCCGCACAACATGTGCGGCAGCCTCATACTAAAACTCAAACTTTTTCTCAAAGTATGCTTTCAGATCTTCAATTTTTACACGTTCCTGTTCCATTGTATCTCTGTCACGAACAGTCACTGCACCATCTTCTTCTGAATCGAAATCATAAGTCACACAGAACGGTGTACCGATCTCATCCTGACGGCGATAGCGTTTTCCGATATTTCCTCTGTCATCAAATTCGCAGTTGTAAGTCTTGCTCAGTTCTGCAAACACCTTCTCAGCGCCTTCATTGAGCTTTTTAGACAGCGGAAGCACACCAATCTTGACAGGAGCCAGTGCCGGATGGAAATGCAGAACCGTACGTGTATCTCCGCCTTCCAGTTCTTCCTCGTCGTATGCGCTGCAAAGGAATGCCAGTACCATACGGTCTGCACCAAGAGACGGCTCGATCACGTATGGGATGTATTTTTCTTTCTTCTCATCATCAAAATAAGTAAGATCCTGTTTGGATACTTCCTGATGCTGTGTCAGATCGTAGTCTGTTCTGTCAGCGATTCCCCACAGCTCTCCCCATCCGAACGGGAACAAAAATTCCACGTCAGTAGTCGCTTTGCTATAGAATGACAATTCTTCTGCATCATGGTCACGATAACGGACTTCGTCATCCTTGAGTCCCAGAGAACTCAGCCAGTTCAGGCAGAAGCTCTTCCAGTAGTTAAACCATTCCAGATCTGTACCAGGTTCACAGAAGAACTCCAACTCCATCTGCTCAAACTCTCTTGTACGGAATGTAAAATTCCCCGGTGTGATCTCATTACGGAAAGATTTTCCGATCTGCGCAATACCAAACGGAATCTTCTTTCTTGATGTACGCTGTACATTCTTAAAGTTTACAAAGATTCCCTGTGCTGTCTCAGGTCTTAAATATACGACATTCTTTGCGTCCTCTGTAACACCCTGAAATGTCTTGAACATCAGGTTGAACTCACGGATCTCTGTAAAGTTGTGTTTTCCGCAGGAAGGACATTTGATATCATGCTCTTCAATATAAGCAGACATCTGCTCCTTGCTCCATGCATCCACGCTTCCTTCCAGTTCGATTCCATTCTCCTGTGCGTAATCTTCGATCAGCTTATCTGCGCGGAATCTTTCATTACATTCTTTACAATCCATCAACGGATCACTGAATCCGCCCAGATGTCCGGATGCAATCCATGTCTGTGGATTCATCAAGATCGCGCAGTCCACACCTACATTGTACGGACTTTCCTGTACGAATTTTTTCCACCACGCTTTTTTCACGTTGTTCTTCAGTTCTACTCCGAGATTTCCATAATCCCATGTATTTGCAAGCCCCCCGTAAATTTCAGACCCCGGGTAAACAAAACCTCTTGATTTTGCCAGAGCTACAATTTTATCCATTGTCTTTTCTACCATAATTCTTTGTTCCTCACATTCTTTTTCATCAACTGGTAACTATTATAACGGCTTCATCCCGTTTTTTCAAGCCATTCCTGGATTCCCTGCCATTTTCACTCGATTTGCTACACCAATGTCTCAAGAATCTCCAGGGACTTGAACCTTTTTTCCACATAAAGCAGACAATATCGTTCCATGATCCCGGACAGCTTTTCCAGTACTTCCCTGCTGACTGTAAATGTATACAGCTTCTCGATCGTACTGATCTCTATGTACTGCATCGTATAAAGCGTGGAATTGTCCAACGAAATCCCGTCTGAAATATTCCTGGCACAATCTGTACAGACCAGTCCGCCTTCTCTGGCACTGAACACCATCTGTCCGTCTTTTTTCTGACACCGGACACACTGAAAGACCTGAGGTCCCTCTCCATTGATACAGAACGCTTTGAGTTCAAAAATGCGGCGGATCAGCAGATTCGGAATATGCGGGCTGGTCAGTGCTTTCATGGTCTGATACAAAAGCTTTAACATCTCCCGCTCATCATTCTGCTCTTTTGTATAATAATTCGCAAACTCCAGAAAATAAACCCGTAATAAGCACCGATCATATCTTCCCGAAGCTCCGAAAAATAATTTGTGATCTTCGCAGACTGGATCGTATGAGAGGAACGCCCCTCATACATCGTAAACTCCCCGAAAGAAAACGGATTGACTGCACCTACCAGCGGACTGTTTGGTCTTCTCGCCCCTCTGGCAAATGCAGAAATCTTTCCCTGTTCCTTTGTCAGTATCACAACCCGTCTGTCATACTCTCCAACCGGTGCCGTTGAAAGCACCATCCCTGTCAAAACAATCTGATTCACCTGATCTAACTCCTGCCTGTTCCTTCTGTTCTTCCAAACAGCGACTCTCGCTGCTGCCACTTTCTGCTTTGTAAGAAAGATAATCTGCAATGCGTCCTGTTGTCATAAACTGTTCCCAGTATTCTTCTTTCATCGGTTCACCTCTTTAATTGCTTTCTCATCTGTTCCTTGTTGAGTATACAATTAGGATGTCCGATTCTCTCCCGGATATACTATATAAAATCTGCCAAATGCTACATCTCGTCCTCGTGGTATCCGAAATTCTTCATTAGAAAATCACTGTCTCTCCAGTTTTTCTGTACCTTTACCCAAAGCTTCAGATTCACTTTACAGTCCAGCATCCGCTCGATTTCATAGCGCGCCGTACTTCCGATCTTCTTTAGCATACTGCCCTGTTTTCCGATGATGATTCCTTTGTGGGAATCCCGCTCGCAGATGATCGTGGCATCAATATGCATGACTTTGTTCTGCATTTTCATGCGGTCGATGGCCACTGCGATTCCATGCGGGATTTCTTCCTGCAGACAATGAAGTGCCTTTTCCCGGATCAGTTCTGCCACAATCTGACGCTCCGGCTGGTCTGTCACAGTGTCTTCATCATAGAACTGAGGACCATATGGAAGATATTTTAAAATCACGTTCACCAGTTCATCCGTATTGTCCCCGTTTCTCGCAGATACCGGAACAATCTCCGCAAAATCATACTCTTTGCGGTATGCATCAATAAACAGCAGAACTTCCTCTCTCTTTACCATATCGATCTTGTTGATCACAAGGATCACCGGTGTTTTTACACGTTTCAGCTGTTCAATAATGTGCTTCTCCCCAGCTCCGATAAAGGTGGACGGCTCTACCAGCCAAAGTACCACATCTACTTCATTCAACGTGCGTTCCGCCACATTTACCATATATTCTCCCAGCTTATTTTTCGCCTTGTGGATTCCCGGCGTGTCCACGAATACAATCTGCCCTTCTTCCGTTGTCAGAACTGTCTGAATACGGTTTCTCGTCGTCTGTGGCTTGTTAGACGTGATCGCGATCTTCTGCCCGATCAGCTGGTTCATCAATGTTGATTTTCCCACATTTGGTCTTCCAATCAGTGTCACAAATCCTGATTTAAAATCATCTCTCATCAATTTTACGTTCTCCTTATCCTGTGTTTCCTAAAACAACGTCTTCACTTCCAGAAACATCTCTTTTTCTTCCTCGATCTTTTCTTCGCTTCCGATCACACAGATCTGCTCTGCCTTCAGCATTGCCTCCACTACTGCTGCAAGCGCACGGATATCCTCCTGTGCTGCATGCAGGATCTGACTGCGCTCTGTACGGATCATCTCCTGGGATACATGATTCATATACAGATTCATCGAGCGATCCCCTTTTGCAGCCGGATTCATCGGGCGGTCAATATTACTGATCGTTCCAATGATATATTTTGTCATATCCCGTTCATCGACTGTGAAATTCTTCAGATAGTCTACAACGCCTTCGTACACTTCCATTGTCTTTTTCAGGTTCGGATCCCGATAGGAGATCAGATATCCCTCTCCGATCCGGTTAAAGTTGCTCATACATCCGTATGCACCGCCTTTGACACGGACATTCTGCCAGAGATAATCATAACTTAAGATCACCTTCAAAATCTGCAACGCGCCATGATACTGTGCTCCATGATCGATAAAGTTTCCAACTCTTGCCACATACTGCACTTTGGAAGACGTTTTAAAGCCTTCGTTGCGTTTTCTGCAGTGTAATACACACGGCGTCTCTTCCCCGTCCAGTTCCGGATACAGTGTATCCTTGATCTCACGAAATGCTGCTTCTATAGGAGTAAGTCCGTCCTCTGAGGAGGTATAACTGATCATCACATTGTCCACACGGAAAATCTGACGGGAGAGCTGTTTTAAGTTTGGATCAGCTCTGCTTTTTTCTCTTCAAAATGCTCTTCGATGCCACGGACTACCTCATAGAATCCGATGCCGTCGGTATCATCCTTGAATTTGGACAGCGGAGATCCATAAGACAATGCGCGCAGTGCGGATGTCGTATGTCCGGAAGACTGGAAGGACATCTGCAGTCTAGATTTGAGCATTGCCAGAATCTCTTTTAACCGTTTTTCATCATCCAGTCTGGATTCCATCAGAATCTCACGCATCATCGCAAACAGAATCTTCATCTGCGGATACAATGCCTTTCCTTTGATCTCAAATGTTGCACGAAAATCCTTCTCTTTTGCCTTTGTCACATCCGGATATAATTCCAGAGAAGTTCCGATCCCTCCTGTATGCACATTGATCTCGTTGAACAATTCTCCATACCCATAGTTGTTCGTATCAATAATTCCAAGCACGCTCTGCAGAATTCCGGTATATGGAAGCAGCTCTTCCGACACGCCGGAAAGATCAAACATCAGAGTGGCATAACCGATTCCGTTCGACTCGATTTCATGATGCACCAGTTTGATGCCGTCGATTTCCTTTTCTGTATTATAAACAGGAGCGATCTCTTCTGTGATATCTTCTCTGTTTAATACCGGAATCTTTGCCATATCTTCCGGAGCATCTTCTGACTCCTGATACGCTTCCAGCTCTTTTGTAGCTGCCACCAGTCTGTTAAGTTCTTCCTCACTCAGCCCCGCTTTATAAGCTGCCAGTTTTTCTTCCAGCTCTTTGTCCATCCGAGCTGTCCGCCCTTTTTCCGGCTTTACGGTCACGATGGAGCCATGCTGATTATCAAGCAGATAAGTCTGGATCAGTTTTTCAAAATATCCGGTAGAAATCTGTTCTTTCAAATATTCAAAGGTCGGGATTGCCTGCATATGCATAAATGGCTCGTTCTCATCATACAGCCAGCTGTCCATGATCTGCAGGCCGTACATCAGGCCCTTTGGATAATTTCCAAAGTCAGCTTCTCTGAAACGGAACTCGTGATAGTTGATTCCTGCCTCCAGAGATTTTTTATCCATTCCGTTTTTCACGATCGACTGGAGTGTCTCTTCGATCACACGGATAAATGCCTCTTTCTGATCACGATTCGCATTTTTAGAGACAATAGAAAAGATCGGCTGATAGATTCCATTGTCATAAGAACCCATGATATCTTTTCCGATTCCTGCATCCAAAAGCGCTTTTTTCAGCGGTGCACCCGGTGCAGAGAGCAGTGCATAGTCCAGAATCTGAAACGCCAGATACAGCTTTTCATCCAGACTTGTCCCGATGACTTTATTATAAGAAAGATACGTATTATCCTCCTCAGACTCCTCACTGGAGATCGAATACTCCATCTCCAGTTCTCTGATTTCTTCAAACGGTTTCTGATATTTGATCTCGGAATCCACTTCGATCGCATCAAATGCTGACAGATAATTTTCATCCAGCCATCTTAGCTTTTCTTCCATGTCCATATCTCCGTAAAGATAGATATAGCTGTTAGACGGATGATAATATGTCCTGTGGAAATTCAAAAACTAGCTCGTACGTCAGCTCCGGGAGTCACATCCGGATCACCGCCGGATTCATTGGCGTAAGAAGTGTCCGGGAACAGAGAATTCTGGATCACACGGTCCAGCACACCTTCCGGAGACGAAAACGACTCCCTTCATCTCATTGTATACCACGCCATTGTACTCCACGCTTTCC
>ENA-OQNC01000096-OQNC01000096.1-human-gut-metagenome-genome-assembly--contig:-NODE-96-length-13115-cov-2.952649_pt1 | contig 13115 bp, 14 predicted proteins | sample MGYA00242626_ERZ504874 | MGnify/ENA primary metagenome ERZ504874 (study PRJEB26092, sample SAMD00036411) | human gut metagenome | host: Homo sapiens | study: EMG produced TPA metagenomics assembly of...
TGCCGCAGTGGATCGCGATGCTTGGCGTACTCGCTGCACTGATTCTGTTAAACGAAGTTTCCAGACGGACCAAAGCCGGCGGTATTTTAATGTTTTTTGTCATCCCGGCTATTTTGACTGTTTATTTTATTGCAATTGCCGTCGGGGCAAAAACAGGAGCTTCCTGGGCACTCAATAACCAGACATATCTATATATGAATGGATGGTTCCACTACGCCAAGCTTTATGCCGCACTTGCAGGATGTATCGGATTTATGATGATCAAATATGAATGGGGAATCGGAAAAGCTCACTGGTTCAAAGCGTATCCGTTTGCAATCGTTGCCATCAATATTCTGATCGCCGTTGCAAGTGATTTTGAATCTGCCATCAACGGATGGTATTCCTGGTGGCTGTCCTCTGAAGATGTATGGCTGTACGGAGGATGGCACAACGTATTTAACGGAATTGCCGGAATCATCAATATTTTGTGTATGACCGGATGGTGGGCTGTCTACACATCCAAAGACAAAAAAGACATGATCTGGCCGGATATGATCTGGGTTTACATCCTGGTCTATGATGTATGGAATTTCGCCTATACCTACAACTGTCTGCCGACACATTCCTGGTTCTGCGGCGTTGCACTTCTGCTTGCACCGACAATCGCAGCACTGCTCTGGAACAAAGGCGGCTGGATCATGAACCGTGCCAACACGCTTTGTATCTGGTGTATGTTCGCGCAGGTATTCCCTCTGTTCCAGGAGACATTCTCTGACGGAAAACAGGTATTCCCATGGGCAACCATTCCAAAACTGTATGCTGACGGTACTTTAAACGGAATCACTGCCGGCGGAAGCACAAATGCAGATCCGACCATGATGACGATTGTCAGTCTCCTTGCACTGATCGTAAATATTGTAGCATTTATTTACATTATAAGAACTGCAAGAAAGAAGAAAAAGAATCCTTACAAAGAAGAAATCTTTACAGATTTCAAATACTACAAGAATGCAGCTGCAAGAGCTGAGATTAAATAAGAAACAAGGTCGCCCCGCAAAAGCTCTCTTCCACTTTTGCGGGGCGAATTTTATCTGCTTTTTTCCAGTTCCTTTTGAATTTTTTCCACCATTTCCCGATACACATCTTCCGCTCTTAATTCTGCATATACGTCCTCTGTCTCCAACAGCCACAGAAGATTTTCCAGTAGATATCCCCGTTTCGGTGAAGTACTTTCATTCCATTCCAGTTTGTCAAAGTAAATTGGAGTCTCTGTCTTTCTTCCTTGTACAATATTCAGATACCCCATAACCAGATGCTTCAGTTCTGAAAGTGCCTGGTCTTTTTTCCCCTGCTTCACCAGAATTCCAAGTTTCATCTGGGATACCATAACATTGACTCCTCCGAGACGGCTTTCTTCAAATAAGGTCTCCAGCTCCTGTGCGGCATCCAGAAATCGAAACGCCTTTTCATACTCACTTTCTTCTCCGGCAATTTTCGCCAGACTGACCAGAGACAAACCTGCATTGCGGATTTCTTCATACAAACAACGCTGTGTCAGTTTTTCTGATTCTTCCAGTTTTCCCATCTGATACAGGATACTGGACTTCATGCTTCTTGCATCAAAATCCGGCTGCGGCAGTTTTTCTACGGCTTCCAGCCCTTTTTCATATTCCTCATTCATACAGTATAAGCCGGATAAAACATACCATGCCGTCTCGGAAATCTCCGCATTTTCGCTGGCTGTGCTCTCTTCAAACAACGTAATGCTTCGTTCCATCTGCTGCTTCAAAATTTCTTCCTGTAAGCTTGCACCTGCATACTGCATATAAGTCGAAGCTACCCGAAATTTCAGAAATAAGTCTGTCGGAAATTCTTTCAGAAGCTCTTCACAGTACTGCTGTCCTTCTTCCCAGTTTCTTGTCGAAAACAGTGTATCCGCTTTCTCCATCCGCTTCATACATTCTTCTTCCGTCATCTGCTCCTGAAAGTCCAGCAGAACATCCACACTCACGCCCAAAAGCCTTGCCAGTGGATTTAGGATTGTAATATCCGGATATGTCGTATCCGTCTCCCACTTGGACACTGCTGCCGCTGAAATATTGAGTGCTGCTGCACCTGTTCCTGCGTCAGCCTTTTGTTTTTCTAAGATCTTGAATTCGTTTTCCAATTTTCAATTCCATCCATCTGCACCTCTCTTTTCTCTGATCTTTTGCTGCTTTTATTGTATCAAAGAAAAGAAAACTCTCCAATGGATGGAGAGTTAACTTTTGCTGTCAGTTTTTTAACTGTTTATCCTGTTTTTATAAGAATGGTTTCAATTCTTTCATCAGCTGTTCGTCCATATGGAGCAGCTTCTTTGCAAGCGAACGGCTCTCAGAAGACGCCTCTTCATACTCATTGAGAAATTTTCCGATGGACTGGATTCCCATATTACAGCCATCCATCAGAAGCTTCGCAATCTGAGAGCTGTCATCGTGGAGCATCAGCTTCACATCCGTTGTAATCCTGGAAAATGCAGCTGCGGCAGGATGAGGATCCTTTTCTTGTTCTCCATGTTTTTCCAGCAGTCTGCTGATATCTTCCTCCAGTGCTTTATGTTTCTTGTCGTATTCATCCAGCAGCTGATGAAGCTTTTCATCCTTCACAAAATCCCGCACCTGATTCAGGCTGTTGATCGCCATCTTGCAGCCACTGCTGCATTCTTTTAAAAGCTTTCCTGTCTGTTCTTCCATATCATTTCCCCACTTTCCATTACAAATCATGTCTTGTTTATTCTGTCCGAAAGTGCAGATTCTATCCCTTTATCTTACAACAGCACGTCTGATTTTCGGCCCTATAATGCAGGCAATTGCAATTTTTACCAGATCTCCCGGAATATACGGAAATACTCCGACACCAAGTCCTGCCACAAATCCGATATTCAACTGCATAGAAAGCCAGATTGTACCGAAAAGATAACATACGATCGTTCCAAGTACCATTCCAAGAACGGCAAATGACAGTTTTCCTTTAAAATGCTCCACAAAAAATCCGGCGATCACTGTCAAAAACACAAATCCGACCAGATATCCGCCCGTAGGCCCTGCCACTTTTGTCCGGACCGCCGCTGAAACCGGAAAATACCGGAAGTCCGACCAGACCGATCAAGAGGTATACGATATAACTGATGGTGCTGAATTTTGTTCCCAGTACAAAAACCGAGAAATACAACACCAGGTTTGTAAATGAAATCGGCACCGGACTGAACGGCAGTGGAATACTTAACGGCCCCAGAATGCAGGTCAGCGCTGTCATCAATGCGATCAACGTCATTTGTTTCGTTGTGAGAAATTTTGCTTTTGTCTCCATGTGTTTTGTTCTCCTTCTTTACACTCTTGTTCCAGTATACGAAAGAGATGCTCTATTGTCAACCTTTTATTATTATAAGTTAACATTTGTTCTGGTTATTTACTCTTGCAACTGTATATGCTAGAATGAATATCCTTACTATGATCTTGGGGAGAACCGATATGAATATAAAACAAATTGATTTTCTGCGTATTTTTAAAATTGCTGCAGCCGCGTCCATCGGATGTCTTCTTGCAGTACTATTCCAACTGCAGACACCAACTTCTGCCGGTATTATTGCCATCTTAAGCCTGCAGAATACAAGAAGGGAAACCTTTTCTCTTGTCGCCAGACGTATTTTTTCTTTCTTTCCGTCCATGACTGTGGCTATAGTGGTATTTTATCTGATGGGATACCAGATTCCATCCATTTTTGTCTATCTGATTTTGTTTGCCGGTATCTGTGAATTATTTTCTCTGCAAAATACACTGGTTTCCAACACCGTTTTGGTACTGCACCTGTATGCTGCCCAGTCTGTGCATCCCGCACTCCTGGTCAACGAACTGCTTTTGCTTCTGACCGGAACTTCCTGTGGGATTCTGATGAATCTCTACATGCCCGGAAATTCAGCAAAAATCCGACGGGCACAATCCGAGCTGGAACAGATATTCCGGAATACATTCCACCGGATCGCCCGTGATATTGTGATGGACAAACAACTTGCCTGCACCTTTTTTGATCTGTCCGATCTGGATTTGATTTTAAAGAAACTGGAAAAAGAGGCGCACGAAAATCAGGGAAATACATTACTGTCAGATGAACAGTATTTTGTGAAATATGTAGAAATGCGAAAAAACCAGAAGCTGGTAGTTGAAAAACTCTGTCAGAATATCCGACTTTTACATGATGTTCCGATTCAGGCGCATGCCATCTCTCATTTTATCGAAGATGTCAGTATAAAATTTCATGAATCCAATAATACACAGGAACTGATGCAGAAACTGACCGAAATGCAGACTTCCATGCAAAAAGAACCGCTTCCAGTGACAAGAACCGAGTTTGAAAACCGTGCAGTTCTCTATCGAATTCTCTACGATCTGGAAGAACTGATCACCATTAAAAAGCGATTCATCGAGACTTTAACTCCTGATGAGATCAAACGATTCTGGAATACCAGTCAAAACTGTTGTCAATAGTAGCAGTTTTGACTGCACCCATCTGGGAACAATTCCTGTTTCATACGATCCCGGAATTCTCTTTCGTTTCCGCTGTTTCCAAAATCATAAGCGCTTTTTTCAACCGGATGATATCCTGCTGCATGAATTCTGTATAATTTCCTCTGCCCACAATCTTCAAATATGTAATTCCCGCTTTTTGTAGGTCGTACAGCGCACACAATCCACATCCACCTGCTCCTGTACGATAGTTTTCCACATCCAAATCCTCGTTTTCCACTTCATCTGCTTTTTGATTTGACAGTTCCAGAACGCCCTTACACTTTTTGTTCAACTTCCCCACGCGATATGGAACCCGGCAGAGATGCCCCAGTTCATCACAGTGCAGCGAATTGCAGAATCCTCCACTGAAATGGCACAGTTCATTTAGGACAAACGCCTCGTACTCGATATTCTTTTTTAGATTGGAAATACAGGATTTCATATCTTCTACTGTATTTTTGCGGTGAAAGATCACCCTGCAGATTTCCATTTCTTCCAGAAAATCTGCCATCTGGCTGTTGATCTCTCCAAATTCTCCGCTCAAATGGATCCGACAGGGGATCTTCTGACTGCGGATATACAAAAGCAGCGCCGGATCTGCCACAATGATCGTATCAAATCCTGCCTGATGGCATTGTCCAATGATCTCCCCCACAACAGGATACTGCTCGGGTGTATAAGATAATGAGTTGAACGTGATGGCTACCGGCACCTGATAGTATTTCCTCATATTTCCAAGAATCTTCAACTCTTCATAAGAACCGATCTGCACATTATAAGCGCGCACTTCTCGTCTGTTTAATGGATTTAGCACTCCATATTTTTCTGCCCACGCAAATGGAACATACCCGCAGAAACATTCATCTGCCCCTGCCTCCACATACATTGGATAATCATCCACACTTCCAAGCCCTGCTGTAATCTTCATCTTCACGCCTCACTTCTCACAATAGGTTTACCACAATCCGGTCAATGCCTTGTCTGACAGATTGATTCAGATACTCCATCTCTTCCAGACTCGTTCTGTCATATCCAAACAGTGTGTTATACTTTCCAAACATCTCCAGATGCCTGGGATATAAAAATACCAATCCCCTGCAGTATCCGGGGCACTGTTCTACAGATTTCTGTCTGCCACGGTCTCCACATGCGCACTTCGCATACAGTGTACAAAACTGTGCTGTATTGGTCTGAAAAAACGGCAGATGCAGGCTATGTTTTCCTTTTGGAATCACGATTTCATGTCCGCAGGCTTCCAGTTCATACCGCTCAATCTGGTTCTCTTTTAAATATTGCTGATAAAATTCACTGTTTAAATTGGTCTCCTGAAAGCAATTTGTTTCCTCTTTCAGATAACGGGACCGATTGTCCTTTTTGTACCGGTTCAAAAGAATACCCAGATTCAGTTTCACACAGTTTTGCGTTTCCTGTTTCCATTTACGGATCAGATGTGCGGTGCCCCAGTCATTTACTGCAATCTCATTCGGCATATATTCTTTTCTCTGTTCCAGAAATTTCAGCAATTCTCTGATTGAATCTATCTGACTCTCTTTGATCCACGAAAATGTCAGTGTCACTGAAATTCCTTCAATTTTTGCCTTTTCCAACATGGCATGTAATATGTCATTCTCCGGAAATAAATGAGGACAAAACGTATTGCCTATATAAACACGTTCCACCGGTTTCTTCGCAATCGGATGTTCCTGCAAGCCCCATTTTTTCCAGTATTTTTCTGCAAATGTTTCCATCGGTTCCCTTAGCCACGCTTCATATAACTGCGGAGTATCCAACTCCAGAGCCAGCTCTACATTTTCACACAGCTTCTGCCCTTTTGCTTTCTCTGCTGCCTCCTGAAACCACTCCTCTTTCTGCTCTTCCAGAGATTCTGCATAGTCTTCATCCAGATGAACAGGGTAATCCGTGTATGCTGCCGCGACTTCCCCGTCTTCCCCTGTCATTTTCAAAGAAATATACTTCCAATAATCAGCAAGTAATTGACGCACATATTTTTGATAGTCTTTGTCTTCTGTCAATACCGTATATTCTGTAAAAAATCGGCTCTCCTCCATTTTTTTCATCCGGTCTGCAGGAATCAGAAGCTTCTTATAGCACCCTCCATTTTGCGAAAAAAAACTGCAGCCAGATTTCATGGATTTTCTCAGCCTGATTTGCCATCCGAAATACAAATCCGTTTTCTCCCAGCTGTGTGATGCGCACTTCCTGTCCATCGACAATTCCTGATAACAGACCATAGGGAATCATGGAAACTGCATTTTTAATCTGCATTCTGTGTCCTCCCAAACCTTATTCTTAGTATAATGTTACTTTAGCCGATTCCACTTCTATTTTCAATCATTTTGTACAGTTTTCTCATCTGAAATAGCCTTTTTCTGCCTGTCAGCAGACTACAATTTTACATTGACTTTATTCCGGCAACAGGACTTACAATCAACATAAGATAAAGAGTTCCTGGCTATACTATGGAACATAATGTTTCAAAGAAAGGATATGATTTTATGGACAGAAAAATAAGAATCGCACAATACGGATGCGGAAAAATGAGTCACTATCTGATGCGATATGTTTTAGAAAAAGGCGGAGAACTGGTGGCTGCCTTTGACATGAATCCTGCAATGATCGGTACGGATATCGGCACTCATCTTGGAATGGAAAAACTTGGCATAACGATCAGCGATGCTAAAGATGCTTCTGAAATTTTAAGCAAAGAAAAACCAGATGTATGCATTATCGCAACCCGCTCCACTATGGCCGAATTAAAAGAAGCATTTTCTGTATGTGCACAAAACGGAATCAACGCGATTTCTACCTGCGAAGAGGCACTCTATCCGTGGAACTCTTCAAAAGAAATTACAGAAGAACTGGATGCACTTGCCAAAGCCAACAACTGTACATTGTGCGGAAGCGGATACCCGGATATGTACTGGGGTTCTCTGATCACAACTCTGGCAGGATCTATGCATCGCATTACAAAAATCTGCGGAAGCAGCAGCTATAATGTGGAAGACTATGGAATTGCTCTTGCAGAGGGCCATGGCGCCGGATTAAATATCGAAGATTTCGAACGCCAGATCGGAGCATATAATAATCTGGATTATCACCAGACCTTGCAGGCAATTGATGAGGGCATCGTCGTTCCATCTTATATGTGGAATCAGAACGGATGGCTCTGCAGCCAGCTCGGTCTTCACATTACTTCACAGACACAAAAATGTGTACCGATCACGCACGACGGAGATTTGTACTCCAGTACGCTGAATATGACGGTAAAAGCAGGGGATGCTACCGGAATGTCCGCCATCGTTACAACAGAAACAGAAGAAGGAATCACACTGGAAACACAATGTCTCGGTTATGTCTATGGTCCTGAGGATTTTGATAAAAATGAATGGAGCTTCCACGGTGAACCGGATACAACGGTGATCGTAAATCGCCCGGCAACAGTGGAATTAACCTGCGCCACACTGGTCAACCGCATTCCAATGTTGATCGATGCTCCTGCCGGATATATTACAACGGAAAAAATGCCGGTCAACCACTATCTCACAAAATCCATGCATGAATATGTAACCGGAAAATAATTTTATTGTGCTTGCACAGCCCGCTTTTTCTACGAAATACCGGGCGTGTGCAAGCACAAGATCCAGAAACGCTTTCATCTGTGGTGTCATCCATTTGTTCTTGTGATACAAAAGCTGATGGTACATCTTCACTCCCGGCAAATCCGTCCGTATCTCGAAAAGGACACCTTTTTCTATTTCTTCTTTCACAGTAAATTCCGGCAAAAATGATATCCCCATCCCCCGCTTTAGCAGATTGATAATCGTTTCTGTATTGCCGATCTCCAAAACCGGTACAATCTCAATCTCTTTTTCTGCCAGCATCTGCTCCAGTTCATATCGATAGGCGGCTCCTGTTTCCGTGAGAAGAAATGCCGCTTTTGCAAGATGCTGTATCAGATGAATATTACTTTTTTGTGCAAATACCCTGTCTGATGTCACAAAAATCGTATCTTCTACTCTTTCTGCCGCACACATCCACTGTGAACTGTAAATTTTCTTATCCAGCGTGAAGATCAGATCAATCTCATCACTTTTCGCCAGATCCATCAAATTTTCTGTAGCTCCGGACTTAATGATCACTTCAACTTCCGGATACAGTCTGTGATATTGAAGCAAAAGTTCCGGAAGCAGTGCCGTACAGGTAGATTCCACGCCGCCGATCTTCAATGTTCCTCTTGTCGTATGCTCTTCCCCGGCAAATGTCAATGCTTCATTTGTCACACGCATGATCTCACTTGCATAGCCAATAAACTCCTGCCCTTTTTCCGTCAGATATACACGCTTTCCAATCCGCTCAAACAGCTGTGTTCCCAGCTCTTTTTCCAACTGCTGTATCTGAATGGTCACTGCGGACTGGGAGTACCCCAGCTGCTCTGCTGCTTTGGAAAAATTCTGGGTGCCTGCCACTTTTAGAAACGTCAAAATATTTCTGATTTCCATCCGTCTCTCCTCATTAACATTTTTAATATATTATATGAAATCTATGAATTTTACATATATGTAAATTTAGTGTAGACTATCAAACGAAATGAGTCAAGTAATTAAGAAAAAGAAGGAATACCTTTATGATCGGAACCGAATATATTTTAAACTAAGTACCACGTTGGAAGAGGCCGATCAATACATTTGTTGTCATGATTTTGTTGTCAGAAAACAACGAGATCCACGATCAGCCTGTTGTTGTTGAAGCAAAGGAACATCAGGAGGACAAAATCAAACAGATCAAAATCCCGGAAAAAGGACGCCCGGTAAACGAAGTTGTCTCTGAAATGATGAACGAAGTGTACCGCTACCGCGGAGATGCCAACCATCCACGTTTTTTCAGCTTCGTTCCGGGACCGGCTTCTTCGGTTTCCTGGCTGGGAGATATCATGACATCTGCTTACAACATTCATGCCGGCGGAAGCAAACTTGCCCCCATGGTCAACTGTATTGAACAGGAAGTGTTAAAATGGCTGGCAAAACAGGTCGGATTTACCGAGAATCCCGGAGGTGTCTTTGTAAGCGGAGGGTCTATGGCAAACATCACCGCTCTGACTGCCGCCCGGGACAATAAGCTAACAGATATCAATCTCCATCTGGGAACAGCTTATATTTCGGATCAGACACACAGCTCCGTCGCAAAAGGACTGCGCATCATCGGAATCACGGACAGCCGGATCCGCAGAATTCCGACAAACTCCCATTTCCAGATGGATACGACAAAACTGGAAGAAGCCATTGAAACAGACAAAAATCCGGCTATATCCCGTTTGTTGTCATTGGTACCGCGGGAACCACGAACACCGGAAGTATAGATCCACTTACAGAGATTTCCGCACTTTGTAAAAAACATGATATGTGGTTTCACATTGACGGGGCTTACGGTGCTTCTGTACTGTTAAGCCCGAAATACAAGTCTCTGTTAACTGGAACCGGGCTTGCTGACAGTATCAGCTGGGATGCACACAAATGGCTCTTCCAGACGTACGGATGTGCTATGGTTCTTGTAAAAGATATCCGTAACCTGTTCCACAGCTTCCATGTAAATCCAGAGTATTTAAAAGATCTGGAAAATGACATCGACAATGTCAATACATGGGATATCGGAATGGAGCTGACCCGCCCTGCCCGCGGCTTAAAACTATGGCTGACTCTGCAGGTGCTCGGAAGTGATCTGATCGGATCTGCCATTGAGCATGGATTCCAGCTGGCAGTCTGGGCCGAAGAAGCTCTGAATCCAAAAAAAGACTGGGAGATCGTCTCCCCTGCACAGATGGCAATGATCAACTTCCGCTATGCCCCAAAAGATCTGACAAAGGAAGAACAGGACATTTTGAATGAAAAGATCTCCCATCGGATCCTCGAAAGCGGTTATGCAGCGATATTTACTACTGTTCTCAATGGAAAGACCGTACTTCGAATCTGCGCGATCCATCCGGAAGCAACACAGGAAGATATGCAGCATACGATCGATCTGTTGGATCAGTATGGTCGTGAAATTTATACGGAAATGAAAAAAGCTTAATTTAAAAAACCATGGAAGTGACGGGAACTTATCCCGTTTTCCATGGTTTTTTCTTATCTCTTCACAAAGTATTCCTCATACCATACAAGGAATGTATAAATTGTCCACACTTTTCTCCAGTTATCCGAGTTTCCTCCGATATAATCCTCAAAAATCGCATTGATCTCATCCAGATTGAAGAATTTGGCTGCCATCTCGCTGTGGAACTTGTCACGCACATCCTGATTGTATCGCTCATCCGCCATCCAGATACGGATCGGCACAATAAATCCAAGTTTCTTGCGGAATGCAATTTCTTCCGGAAGCACTTTTGCTGCCGCTGTACGGAATGCGACTTTGTTCTGCTCCTCGTTGACTTTATATCTGGACGGCATTCTGGATGCAATGCTGAAAATTCTGGTATCAGTCAGAGGCATCCGAACTTCCAGTCCTGCTGCCCGGCTCATCTTATCCACGTTCAGATAAATATCTCCTTCCAGCCAGATCTGAATATCTACATTGGACATCTTACTAAGTGGATCCAATCCTTCCATCTCCTCATAAATACTTCTTACGAGTTCGATTGGAAGCACATCGGGATCATAATGTTTCAAGATTTTCTGCTTTTCATCCTCTTTCATGATGTTCGTATTTCCGACATAGAAATTCTTCAGATTCTCGCCGTAGCGTTCTGCATTTCGATACATATTGTATCCACCGAAGAATTCATCCGCACCTTCTCCGGAATAACAGATCTTTGTATGCTTTGCAGTCTCTCTGCATCCAAGTGCGAATACAATTGCCGAGGCATCTCCAAGCGGCTGTTCCATGTTGTACATTACATCCGGCACAATACCAAAATATTCCTCCGGTGTGATCACACAACGCTGGCTCTCTCTTCCAAGAAGCTCTGCTGTCTGTCTTGCAAGTCCGGATTCGTCAAATCGCTCTTCTTCATATCCGCAAGAATCTGTTTTCTGCACATCTGACATTGCCAGAACATACGAAGAATCTACCCCGCCTGACAAGAACGATTCTGCATACTCACTCTCTTCTTTCACTTCCGGCATAATCTCTGTCAGTGTGTTGTGAATCTCATCAGCCCAGTCTTCTAATGTTTTAGTCTCATCCGGGTGGAATTCCGGCTTCCAGTAACGGGTGATCGCAAGTTTTCCGTCTTTCCAGATCAGATACCGTCCCGGAAGAAGCTTTTTGACACCTTTAAAAAATGTCATCTCTCCTGCAACATAGGTAAGGCTTAAATATAACTGCAGCATCTCTTCGTTTAATTCTTTTACAAACCCCGGCTGCTCCATGATCTGACGGATGGTTGTCCCATATAATAATTCACCATCTGCTGTCTCATAATAATAAAACGGCTTTGTTCCGAACTGATCTCTCAAACAGAATAATTCCTGTTTCTCATCATCCCACAAGGCAAAGGCAAACATCCCATGCATATGGTCTGCCATTTCATTTCCCCATGTCTCATATGCTTTGATGAGAATCTGTGCTTCTCTGTCCTCTCTGGATAAAGAATGATCGATCCCCAGTCGTTCGCAAAGTGCTGACCAGTTTCGAATGTGTCCGCTGTATTCTTTCACGTTTATCATGTGTATACCCTCTTTTCTTATAATTTCAATAAGAATATTCGATCGGCCGGTATGCCGATCCTGATTTTCTGGTTCCTGTTTAGTTTACCACGATATGAGCGATTCAGCTATGATTTTTTGCTGAAACTTTACATTGCTAATATCTTCTTTTATATCCCTTATCGGACAAAGTTCGCCCGCCGAAGGCCTGTGTTGAGGGATGCCCGGATGGATATACACTTTGGAACATATTTTATTAAATTACCTTATTTTCAAAATAGCATTCCGATAAATACGATGGATTTTCATAATACATACTGCTATTATAATCATCAATTTTAGGACTGATAAATGAATTGTACACCTCTATCAAAGCATCTATTGTTTCAATCCCGCTCTTTTTCGCAACTTCTTTTATCAGCCTTTTATATACTTTTCCTATATCCCAATGAGACGGAATCGAATAACTACAATCTTTCACATTATCAAAATTTCCCGATTCAATATCGGCTTCTCTAATAAAATCATCGCTCACTCGCTCTATATTGTCACTATGATACACATCAGCCAAATCATAAATTTTTTCAAGTCTTTTTTCCCCAAAGCATTCACAACATCCGCTCTTGTATTCCGGGTTTTACGCGCAATGTAGTCAATTATTTTCCACAGCAATGCTTATACTTCTTCCCGCTTCCACATGGACATGGATCATTTCGCCCGATTTTTTTCTTCGTGACCTGATTTGATATTTCAGGCAGACCTATTTCACTTGGAATAATCTTTTCTTTGCCAAGTTCCCGGTCTGTAAATCCGCGATTACTCCATTTCCGGACTGAATACACCCATTCACTGCAGTTTTCCACAAAATGATTTCCCCTTGTACGATTTGGGAATTCAACATATCGCTCAAACAAGAGATTCATAATTCCTG
>ENA-OQNC01000099-OQNC01000099.1-human-gut-metagenome-genome-assembly--contig:-NODE-99-length-12883-cov-3.590075_pt1 | contig 12883 bp, 12 predicted proteins | sample MGYA00242626_ERZ504874 | MGnify/ENA primary metagenome ERZ504874 (study PRJEB26092, sample SAMD00036411) | human gut metagenome | host: Homo sapiens | study: EMG produced TPA metagenomics assembly of...
ATTTCATGACTCACCTCCTGTGATAAAGTCTAAAAAGTTGAGTACTAAACTATTTAGACTTTGTAGTGATGAGTCTATTATCTCACATCGGATGATTTTGAACAGGTACTCGCTATTTTGCGTTTACGTTATAATGAGAGTTAGAAAGTGTGGAAATACTGAAAGGAAGGAATCGGTTTTAGAGGACGAAAGGGGATGATATGCCATGGGCATTTATTTAAATCCGGGAGCAGCAGGGTTTAAAATGTCTTTAAATTCCGAAATATTTGTTGATAAAAGTGAACTGTTAGATGTGACAAATCGCTATGTGAATACACAACAGAGGTTTATGTGTGTCAGTCGTCCGAGGCGTTTTGGAAAGTCAATGGCAGCAGATATGCTGGCAGCCTATTATGATTGCGGGGATGATACAGAGGAATTGTTTAAAGGACTTTCCATCAGTCAGTGTAAGTCTTACCGAAAACATTTGAATCAGTATGATGTGCTGAAGATTAATATGCAGGAATTTTTAAGCAGATCAGATGATGTGGAAGGGATGCTTACATTAATGCAAAGAAGAATTCTGTCTGATTTAAAGCAGAAATATCCGGAATATGTACGGGAGGAGGATCTTGTCTTTGCAATGCAGGATGTGTATTCTCATACAAAACGTTCTTTTGTAATCTTGATTGATGAATGGGATTGTTTGTTTCGTGAGTATCAGCAGGATCAGAAAGCCCAGAAAAAGTATCTGGATTTTTTGCGTGCGTGGCTGAAAGATCAGGATAATGTAGCATTTGCTTATATGACGGGGATTTTGCCAATTAAGAAATATGGTTCCCATTCGGCATTGAATATGTTTACGGAATATTCTATGACAGAACCGGGGGAGCTGGCTGCGTATTTTGGTTTTACAGAAAATGAAGTAAAAAATCTTTGCATGGAATATGGAATGGATTTTGAAGAAGCAAAGGCGTGGTATGACGGGTATGGTTTGATTACGCACAAACAGGACAGAGATATTTGCTATTCTATGTACAGTCCAAAATCTGTTGTGGAAGCAATGCTTCGCCACAAATTCGGAACTTATTGGAATCAGACAGAAACTTATGAGGCGTTAAAAGTTTATATTCAGATGAATATGGATGGTTTGAAAGATGCGATAGTCGGGATGCTGGCAGGAGAGAGTATTCGGATTAATACGGGAACATTCAGTAATGATATGACTACTTTTGCTACCAGAGATGATATTCTGACTTTATTGGTGCATTTAGGATATTTGACTTATGATGGAATCTTAGAATCAGTGAGTATTCCAAACAAAGAGGTTTCCAAGGAATATGTGAATGCTATTAGTACCATGGATTGGAAGGAAGAATTTGAACGTAATATCATAAAAGAGCGAGGAGAGGGACATATGAAAAGTTTATTGATTCTCGGAGCAGGTGGCTTCGGGCAGATGGTGAAGGAAACAGCGATCCAGCTGGGGTATGAGGAGATCGTATTTCTTGACGATGCGGCGTTTGGAAAGGACGTAGTTGGAAAGTGCTGCGACTATACGGCCAAGTATGGAGAATACAAGATGGCAGTGGCGGCATTTGGGAATAATCATACGAGATTATTCTGGACAGACAAATTGCTGGAGGCAGGATATGATGTGCCATCGATTGTGCATCCGTCTGCAATTGTGAGTCCAAGTGCGGTTTTGGGACCTGGATGTTTTATTATGCAGCGCGCGGTAGTGAATACGCATACCCATGTGGATCGGGCGGCGCTTGTCAACAGCGGTGCAGTTGTGGATCATGATTCGTTGGTATGCGCCGGAGCGCATGTGGGGCTTGGAAGTGTGGTAAAAGCAAACTGTACGATCGAGCAGGAGAAGAAGGTAGAGGCAGGAGAAGTAATCTTCTCTACCAGAAGAAAGATCGAAGGTGTGGACAGCAGAGCGCTTGAGGATGCACTGTATGCATTTGGATTCGGTCCCCAGTGCAGTTATGTAAAACCGTTCGGGGAAGGGCACATCAATGAGACGTACGCAGTATATATGCCGATGGAAGACGGCACAGAGAAGCCATTATACGTACTGCAGAGAATCAATATCAATGTGTTCAAAGAGCCTGGTAAGGTAATGGAGAATATTTTCGGAGTGACAGAGTTTCTACGGGATGTGATCCGTCGGGAAGGCGGAGATCCGGATCGTGAGACACTGGCCTACATCAAGACGAAGAGCGGGGAGACATATTTTGAGGATGATGAAGGTCAGCCATGGCGCTGTGCGAATTTTATCGCCAATTCTGTGTGCTATCAGATGGTGGAGCGTCCGGAGCAGTTTTACCAGTCAGCCAGAAGCTTTGGTCATTTTTTGAAGCAGCTGGGTGAGTATCCGGCAGAGAGTCTTTATGAGACGATCCCGAATTTCCACGACACGGTAAAACGATTTGAAGCGTTTGCACAGGCCGTAGAGCGAGATGTGAAGAACCGCGCCCGTCTGTGCCGTTCGGAGATTGAATTTGCACTGGCGAGAGAAAAAGACTGCGGAGCTCTGATGAGCAGGATGGAAGCAGGTGTTCTGCCGCTGCGTGTGACACACAATGATACAAAACTGAATAATATTTTATTTGACGCAGAGTCCGGAAAGGGATTGTGTATTATTGATCTGGATACGATCATGCCGGGACTGGCAGCCAATGATTTTGGAGATTCGATCCGTTTTGGCGCATCTACGGCGGAAGAAGATGAACGTGATCTGGACAAGGTCCATTTTGATATCAATCTGTATGAACTGTATGTGAAAGGGTATCTGGAGATGGCAAGAGATGTCCTGACACCGGAGGAGTTAGAGAGTCTTCCGTGGGGTGCAAGACTGATGACATTCGAATGCGGAATCCGGTTCCTCATGGATTTTCTGCAGGGAGATACGTATTTCAAGACCGCATATCCGGAGCACAATCTGGTCCGTGCCCGTACACAGTTCAGACTGGTGCAGGAGATGGAAGATCAGTTTGATGAAATGTGTCGGATTGTGAGAGAGTGTTAAAGGGAATCGTCATGATATTCTTTTTTTGAGGCGCGCACGAGTCTGCAGTATAGTATAATTTCAATTGCGATAATAAGAAGTAAGGCAATGCCGCCTGTGATAAGTCGTTCCATATAAGACCTTTCTGCGTTGGGATATGATTATAATATATTCGGAAATTACGCTTTTATGTATGATAATGGAAATTTTTTTCTGGAAATTTTTTTCTGGAAATTTGTTCAATAATACGGTTTCAGAATAAAAAAATATATGTTATACTAAAGCGGATTAAGGTCAAAGTATGTGGTTATGGGAGAATAAGTGATGGAAGAACAGATGAGAAATGATGAGATGGAGATCGATCTGATAGAATTATTTCATGTATTATTGAAAAAAGCGTGGGTGATACTTCTGTGTCTGGTCATTGGTGCTGTGACAGTCGGAGGGTATACGAAGTTGTTTGTCACACCACAGTATCAGGCGACATCTACGATTTATGTTCTTGGTAATTCGGTGAGTATGTCCGGTGTGGATCTGACACTGAGCAAGCAGCTTACTGCGGACTTTTCTGTACTGGCGAAGAGCCGTCCGGTAATGAACAAGATTGAGGAGAAGCTGAAAGCAGATTATAAGTATAAAGATTTGAATTACTCTGTGGAGCAGCTGCAGGGGATGATCACGATAGAGAATCCGTCCGGAACAAGTTTGATGAGGATGACTGCCACGAATTCAGATGCACAGCTTGCGGCAGATATTGCAAATGCGGCGGCAGATGCTGTTGCAGAGCGTATTTCAGAGGTTATGGTGATTGATAAGCCAAGTAGTGTGGAAGAGGCAGAAAAGCCAAATTATCCAGTCAGTCCGAATGTAAAGAAGAATATGATCATGGGTGGACTGATCGGAGCAGTTCTTGCAGTGGGAGTATTTACGCTATTATTCTTACTGGATGATACGATCAAGTCGGAAGAGGACGTAAGAAGATATCTGCAGCTGAATACACTGGCATCAATTCCAAAGGAAAAGAAGAGAAGACGTGCATCATCAGAGGCATAAGAGATAGAACAGGAGAGGCATTGCAGGAGGGTGTTCCGGGGAGAACATACTTGCACTGCTTCTTTTTCCATATATTAAAGAAAGGGCAAAGTCTATGAAAAAATCCAGAAAGATTCTGATTGGTATTTTAATTTGTGTGATTATTGGAAGTGTGTTTTATATCGGATACTATTATGTTACGCAGAATAAAAATGAGAAGGTTTACAAGAAACTTCAGAAAGAGGTTGTGAAACAGGAGAGCAAAGAGGAGGAACCACAGACAGAGGAGTCACATGTGGAGATCCCGATTGATTTTGCACAGCTTCAGGCTCAGAATCCGGATATTTATGCATGGATCCAGATTGACGGGACGAATATTAATTATCCCGTTGCGCAGAGTGCTACGGACAATGAGTATTATCTGAATCATACGATTGAAGGCCAGGAGGGATATCCGGGATCTATTTATACAGAGAATTGGAACACGAAGGAATTTACGGATTTTAATACCGTGATCTACGGGCATGACATGAAAGATGGAAGTATGTTTCAAAATCTGCACAACTATGCGGATGCGTCGTATATGCAGCAGCATCCGAATGTGGTGATCTATACACCGGAGAAGAAGTTGACATATCAGATTTTTGCGGCAGTTGTATATGATGACAGACACATTCTTCATAGTTTTGACTATGCGTTTGCAGATCAGAGACAGGCATTTCTGGATTCTATTTACAATTCCAGAAATCTGGGCAATGTCATCCGGGATGATGTTTCTGTGAATACAGACAGCAGGATTCTGACACTTAGTACTTGTATGACGGGACAGGATGACAAACGATTTTTAGTGGAGGCAGTGTTGATCAGTGAAGAAGACTAAAGATAAAGCGAAAATTGTGATCATCATTCTGGCAGTGATCGCTGTTATAGCGGCAGCAGGAGCGGTTTATGCCGGGATGCAGAATAAAAAGGCGGATAAGGAAAAAGAAGAGGTATCAGCAGAACCTGAAAGTACGGACGGTTCTTCTTATATCACATACAACGGGAAAAAGTATAAGTATAATTCAGATCTGCGCACCATGCTGTTTATGGGAGTGGATAAAATGAAGTAGTGACAGTTAAGGAGAACACCGGGCGGAGTGGCCAGTCTGATTGTCTGGTCCTGTTGGTGTTAGATACAGACAAAAAGACAACTACGCTTTTGGAAATATCAAGAGATTCTATGGCGGATGTGAAGATTTACGGTATTGATGGGGACTATATGGCGACCGAGACGGCTCAGATCGCAACCCAGTATGCGTATGGGGACGGAGAAAAAAGAAGCTGTCAGCTAACCAGGGAGGCAGTATCCAATCTGCTCTATGATATTCCGATTCATGATTATCTGTCGCTGAATATGTCAGGAATTGTTCCGATCGTGGATCAGATCGGCGGAGTAACGATGACTGTTCCGGAAGATTACACCGCGATCGATCCTGTATTTGTCCAGGGAAGTACGATAACACTGAATGGGGAGCTTACAGAGAAATATATTCGAAGCCGTGATACATCTGTTCTTGGAAGTAATGAACAGCGTATGGAGCGGCAGACTCAGTTTGTACAGGCGCTTCTGGAGAAAGTGAAATCTACGGAAGATGGCGGCAACTCCATGCTGCGTCAGTTCTGGCAGGTGGGACAGCCGTATATTACGACAGATTTAAGTCTGGATATGCTGGAAAAGGTAGCGTCGTATGACATGAATCCTGAGATTTTAAAAGTTCCGGGAGAAGTGCAGGCAGGAGAAGAACACGACGAATTTCATGTGGATGATGCCAGTCTGCAGGAGATGATCGTCAATATTTTTTACAAAGAAGTAGAATCATAGGGGATATGAATGAAAGCGATTTTAGGGAGTGTAGAAAGAGATGTCGCAGATGCGTTTGCTTATATTCCTTATGGGCTGGCAGCTGCAGTAGTGTTTCTGCTTATCATGATCTTGTACAACAGAAAGAAGTATGGCAGAGTCTCTTTTATTATAAAAAGCAGTCTTATGATCATTTATGTGGTCGTAGTCGGACATCTGACATTGTTTTCGCGGGAATCCGGAATTGTAGACCGGGTGGATCTGACTTTTTTCAGTCTTCTGGAGGAATCTTCGGATTATGCGATCCAGTTGATCGAAAATGTATTATTGTTTTTGCCGGCAGGGATTTTATGTCCCTGGATGTGGAAGCAGATGCGGAACTGGAAGCGCAGCTTCCTGCTTGGATTCGCAGGGAGTCTGCTGATCGAGACGCTGCAGATGCTGACGGGAAGAGGCCTGTTTCAGCTGGATGACCTGATTACAAATGCGGCAGGAATGATGGCAGGATATGGAATATATCAGATTGACAAAGAAATTGTAGGTAAAAGGGTTTACAAATCCAGATTTCAGTGATATTCTAAAAAAGTATAAAAAGATTCCACAGGACAAGGGGGAAAGCATCATGAGATTGAAAAGATTAGTGAGCGTTGCGGCAGCAGCGGTATTGGCGTTATCAGTAAGTTTGACAGCATTTGCAGCACCATCGACAAATATATCCGGAGTTGTTACAGTTGATACAAAAGATAATGGTGTGGATGGAAATGGAAATACGATTACAGCAAGCCTGGCAGAAGTTCCGGCAGAGTATCAGAGTGCAGTAGCAGATGTCAGAAAACCGGAGACACTGAAAGCACTCTTGGGAAGTGCATATACAGATACAATGTCTGTTGTAGATGTAAAAGATGTTACAGTTGCGGACGGAACAGTATTTCCGGTGACGATCAGATTTAACGTACCAGGAGTGACAACGAGTACAAAAGTTGCTGTACTTCACTATGATACAGAGAAAAAAGCATGGGAAGTTGTAGATTCCAAAGCAGGACAGGGAACTATTACAGCAACATTTAATTCTTTATCACCGGTTGCGTTTGTTGTGGATAAGAGTACATCCGCTTCTACAACATCTCCTCAGACAGGAGAACATTCTATGGTTGTATTGTTTGGAGCAGTTGCAGTAGTAGCAGCTTGTGGCGCAGTTGGATTATCCAGAAAGAAAAGAGCGTAGTCACACATAGAAGTTTAATCCTCTTCTGCATAACAGGTCAGAAGAGGATTTCTTTTTTATTATGGAAAATATTGGCATTCAAAAGAAAGGCAGTCAGCGATGCAGGGATTGATTGATATGCATTGTCATATCGTCCCGGGAGTTGATGATGGAGCCCGGGATTTGTATGATGCAGCGAAGATATTACAGTTAGAATATAGAAATCAGGTACAGTCAGTGATCGTTACACCGCATTACAGGGCGGGGATGTTTGAGACGCCGCAAAAAGAGGTTGAGCGGCAGTTTCAAAGAATTGATGAGATGACCAGAAGATCACGCTCCGGGATGCGAGTATATCTGGGGTGTGAATACCATACGAATGCTCATATGGTGGAGGATCTGAAGAAGGGACTACGTCCCACAATGGCTGGAACAGAGTATGTTTTGGTGGAATTTTCCGGACGTCATAATTATCAGATTATTCGGAATCAGGTTTACGCTCTTCTTGCTGCCGGATACAGACCGATCATAGCCCATGCGGAGCGATATCCATGTCTGACAAAGACGCCGGCACTTGTGCAGGAACTAGTGCATATGGGGGCACAGATACAGCTTACGTCAGCGAATGTTTTGGGAAAAAGCGGATGGTGGCAGAAGCAATTTTGCCACAAGATGATACAAAAAAAACAAGTACATTACATTGCTTCCGATGCTCATGATCAGGTGCACCGGAAGCCGGATCTTCTCCCATGTGCAGAGTATGTGAGTAAGAAGTACGGACAGCAGATGGCAGAACAGATATTTAATTAAAAACCCAGCCAAGATTATTAAAAGAAGTAAAAAAATGCAAGATAAAAGGAGAAATCAATGAAGCGAGTAACTTTAAAGAAAAGAGAAATGTCGTATGCAATGACAGAAGAATTGAATACACTTCGTACCAATATTCAATTTTCCGGGGTAGAATAAAAAAGTGATAGTGATGACAAGCAGTTTCTCCGGAGAAGGAAAGTCTACGATTACTTATCAGCTGGCAAAATCTCTTGCGGAACTTGGGAAACGCGTTCTTTTAATTGATGCGGATATGAGAAAATCAGTGATGGTCAATATGTTGGAAAGCGGTTCTGTAGACAAAGGGCTGTCTCATTATCTGTCAGGACAGTGCAGTCTATCAGAAGCAGTGTATGCGACAGAGAGTTCCAGACTTCATATTTTATTTGCAGGTCCGGTTCCGCCAAATCCGACAGAATTGTTGTCCGGAGAACTGTTTAAAGATACATTGAACTCTTTTCGTGACATTTATGATTATATTTTTATTGACTGCGCTCCCGTTGGAATGGTTATAGATGCTGCAATTGTGGCAAAATGCTCGGATGCTGCAATTATGATGATTGAATCTGGAGCGGTAAAGAGAAAGCTGGCTCTTGAGGCAAAAGAAAAGCTGGAAACAGCAGGATGCCCGATCCTGGGAGTTGTTCTGAATAAAGTGGAGCGTAAGAGCGGGGGATACTATAGAAAATACTATAAGAAGTATGAGGAAGCTGCGAAAGTAGAAGGATAGACAAAATCCGACATCTTTCGTACAATATGCCGAAGAAATTTCGTGTTAGACGAATTTCTTCGGCATTCTGTCGTTTTTCACTTTCTTTTTAAAAGTAGATAAAGTATAATGAAGCTATACGAAAAAACAGCAGCTGTGAGGTGGGATTATGGGAAGACAGAAAACCGTACAAAAGAAATTACAGCCATATGAAATCGGAGAATTAGATCAGTATCTTTTCGGACAGGGCACGCACTATGAGATCTTCCGCAAGATGGGAGCACACAAGGCTGTGCAGAAGAAGCAGGAAGGTGTCTATTTTGCAGTATGGGCGCCGCATGCAGCGAGAGTGTCCGTTGTAGGTGAATTTAACGCATGGGATTTTGGGGCGAATGAGATGCATCGTCAGGAGCCGCTTGGGATCTACACTTGTTTTGTGCCGGGAGCGCAGGAAGGGGATTTGTATAAATTCTGTATCGAGACACAGACAGGAGAACGGATTTTTAAGGCGGATCCGTTTGCAAATTATGCGGAGCGGCGTCCGGGTACGGCTTCCCGAGTGACCGATATTTCGAATTTGAAGTGGTCGGACGAGCAGTGGCTGCAGAAGCGGAAAAAGTGGGATCAAAAGGAGAATCCGCTGGCGATCTATGAGGTACATATGGGCTCCTGGATGCGTCATCCGGGCACAGAGGATGAGGGATTTTATACCTATCGTGAATTTGCTCATTCGATTACAGATTATGTGAAGAAGATGGGGTATACCCATGTGGAGCTGATGGGGATTGCGGAGCACCCGTTTGACGGATCCTGGGGGTATCAGGTGACAGGATATTATGCGCCGACTTCCCGTTACGGGACACCGCAGGATTTTGCCTATATGATCAATTATCTGCACAGGAATGGAATCGGCGTGATCCTGGACTGGGTACCGGCGCATTTTCCAAAGGATGCGCATGGGCTGGCGGACTTTGACGGAACGCCGACATTTGAATATGCAGATCCGAGAAAGGGCGAGCACCCGGACTGGGGGACGAAGATTTTCGACTACAGCAAGCCGGAGGTGCAGAATTTCCTGATCGCCAATGCATTATTCTGGATCGAGCATTATCATGTGGACGGGCTTCGTGTGGATGCGGTGGCATCAATGCTGTATCTGGACTATGGAAAGCAGGACGGGCAGTGGGTGCCGAACCAGTACGGCGGCAATCAGAATCTGGAAGCGATCGCGTTTTTCAAGCATTTGAACAGTGTGGTTCTGGGAAGAAATCAAGGTGCTATGATGATCGCAGAGGAATCTACCGCGTGGCCGAAGGTGACAGGTGCGCCGGAGGATGACGGTCTTGGATTCAGTCTGAAGTGGAACATGGGCTGGATGCATGATTTTACCGAATATATGAAATTAGATCCGCTGTTCCGGAAAGGGGCGCATTATCAGATGACCTTTTCCATGGAGTATGCGTACAGTGAGAATTATATCCTGGTGCTGTCCCACGATGAAGTGGTTCATCTGAAGTGCTCGATGCTCAATAAGATGCCGGGACTTGGCTTTGACAAGTTTGCCAATCTGAAAGCGGCGTATGCATTTATGACGGGACATCCGGGCAAAAAGCTGCTGTTTATGGGACAGGAGTTTGCGCAGCTTCGGGAGTGGAGCGAAGAGCGGGAGCTTGACTGGTATCTGCTTGCAGAGGAACCGCATCAGCAGATCCAGAACTGGTACCGTGATCTGCTTCATCTGTACAGACACAATAAGGCGCTGTATGAACTGGATACGGATCCGGCAGGGTTTGAATGGATCAATAAGGACGATACCTTCCGCAGTATTTTCAGTTTTGTGAGACACTCCAGAGATAATAAGAAGAATCTGTTGTTTGTCTGCAACTTTACGCCGATGGAACGTCCGGATTACCGGGTGGGTGTGCCGCGCAGAAAGCAGCTGAAGCTGATTTTGGACAGTGATGATCCAAAATACGGTGGAAACGGTGTGGAGCGTCCGAAGGTATATAAGCCGGTGAAGCAGGAATGCGATGGTCAGAAGTATTCGATCGCATATCCGCTGCAGCCATATGGAGTGGCAGTGTTTGAGTTTTGAAAATAGCGTTGAGCACAAAGAGATAAAATACGACAGGAGAGCGAAAAAAGAAGCTCTTCTGTCGTATTTTGTTTGAGGAAGTAAAATAAAATCTTAAAATACGAATTTTATATTAAAAATAAAAAATATTTTTTATGAAATTGAATATAAAAATTGAAACATGGAAAAAATAGTGTTATACTGGCTGTAAAAAGGAGGCGATAAAAATGCTATGTCAGTTTTCGTTTCAGAATTTTAAGTCATATAGAGATGAAACTGTTTTTGATTTGCAGGCAACTGCAATTCCGGAATTCAAAGATAATTTGATTGTGAAAGATAAGTGTAGTGATCTTTTGCCTGTGAGTGTTATTTATGGACCAAATGGCGGCGGAAAGACGAATTTGATCCGAGCGTTATCTTGTCTTATTACAACAGTGGTGAGACCGATTCATGATTTAGGAAGTACCAGAAAGCGAGTTATTATGCAGCAAAAGGTTGTCGCAGAACCTTTTTTATTTGATAGTATATCTAAAGATGAGCCTACAGAATTTGAAATTTTCTTTCGTACAGAAAAATATGAGTACCGTTACTATTTAGCTGTTTTAAAAGATGAAATATCAGCAGAAACATTGGATCGGAAAACAATAGGAGGCAAAAAGCCTGCACATATTTTTTATCGTGACGGCGAAGAGCTTACTTTAGGAACTATTTTAAGTAAAGAGAATGTAAATACCAAAGTGAATGAGAAAATAGCCATTTTTATTCTTTTTTGGTCAATTAATTATAATATACCTGTGATAACAGAGGTTCAAGAGTGGTTTGAGTCATGTATCATTCGTAATTATGCGAACCCTGTTGCAGAATTGCAGATTATGGTATCTGATAATGAACAGACAAAGAATCAGATTATTATGTTGCTGAACGAAATGGGCATTGATGTAGAGGATTATAGATATGATGAAAAGGAAGAGCAGTTATATACTGTACGAACAATTTCGGGTAAGAAATATGAATTGCCGTTTAATCATGAATCTGATGGAACAAGAAAGTTGATTGCAGCGCTTCCGGTTATACTTGTAGCATTACAGGAAGGACGTCTGGTAATTATTGATGAGTTAGATGCAAAGCTGCATCCTAAGCTTTTGCGATACGTAATATCTATGTTTAAGAATAAAAAAATCAATAAATATGGAGCTCAGCTTTTATTTACGTCTCATGATATTGCTACAATGAAAAACACAGTATTCAGAAGAGATGAAATATGGTTTGCAGCTTTGGATGAAAACCATAGCAGCCAAGTTTATTCCTTGTATGAAATTCGACGAGAAGATAAGGAAAGAGTGAACAATACAGCTGCATATGATAAGCAGTATTTGGAAGGTAGGTATGGTGCAGATCCTTATTTGCAGAACATGTTGAGTGGGGGTGAGTGGATTTGAGCCTAAAACCTCCGAAAAAAAGTGATTTAGATAAAAAATGGATGAAAAAGAGATTGGATAGAGCTATCAAGATTCAGCCAGAGTATCACCTTATTGTAACAGAAGGAACAGATACAGAACCTGAATATTTTGGTTCAATAAAGGATGTTATAAATAAGAAATATCCAGAGAAGATAAAGTTAGATGTATATGGTGAAGGTGATAATACGATTAGTTTATTTCAGAAAGCGAAAACTCGTGCGGAAGAAAGTTCAAATGTATACAAACATGTTTGGATTGTTTATGATACGGATGATTTTCCGGCAGATCATATAGATTCTGTTTTGCAATTTTGTGATGCAGATAGTAATGATGAAACAACGTTTCATGCCGTTTGGTCTAATCAGTGTATAGAATTATGGTTTTTATTACATTTTTCATATATGCAGTCAGATATTCATCGAGAAGAATATTGGCCAAAGCTAACGGAGTGTTTAAAACAAATTGGCGCTGGTGAGTATGAGAAAAATCGTAAAGATATGTATGAAATCTTACATCCGTATATGGAATATGCAATAGGAAATGCAAAAAAGATTGAATGCGTCAAATGAGGGAAAATTACCATCTAAAGCAGCACCTGGAAACAAAAGTTTATGAATTGATTGAAATATTAAAACCGTATTTGGCAGAAGAGTAGTAAAGGGAAAATATCCAGTAGGGGAAATTCTTTAGTTTGATTTGCTCATGGATATTTTTATGTGTGTCTGGCGGTCGCAAAAA
>ENA-OQNC01000102-OQNC01000102.1-human-gut-metagenome-genome-assembly--contig:-NODE-102-length-12745-cov-3.225947_pt1 | contig 12745 bp, 10 predicted proteins | sample MGYA00242626_ERZ504874 | MGnify/ENA primary metagenome ERZ504874 (study PRJEB26092, sample SAMD00036411) | human gut metagenome | host: Homo sapiens | study: EMG produced TPA metagenomics assembly of...
GAACAAAAAGACTACTTAAAAATAACGAAAAACTGCTTCAGCAATCCCGGATCAGTGAATCCATCCAACGCTATAAAGCCGAAAATATCCAGACAGATTCCTATCCTTATGAAAAAGAAAAAGAACTGATCAATCAGGTACAAAAAGGTGATGTACGCGCCGCTTACGCCATTCTCAATGACCTGCTTGGATATGTACTTTTTTCCCAGGGGAACAGTCTGGAAATTGTAAAATCACGCGCCATCGAACTCTGCTCTCTGCTGTCCCGTACTGCCATCGAGCGGGGAGCTCCGACAGACAGCATTCTGAAATTGAACAATCATTTTCTGCAGAATCTCCAGTCTATCCAAACAATGGATACTCTGTGTTACAAACTGCAGGAAATCGTAGAAACATTTACGGAAAGTATGTTTCACTATATTCCAACCAAAAACAACGAGATCATCAAACGTTCTCTGCTTTATATTTATGAGCACTTTAACACCCAGATCACGTTGGAGGAAGTTGCAGAATATGTTCATCTGCATCCTTCCTATTTCTCCAGTTTATTTAAAAATCAACGGGATCCTCTTTCAAAGAATATCTGAATATGGTAAGAATCGAAGAAAGTAAACGGCTTTTAAGCAATACCGATTTTTCTATCATCGATATCGCAATTGCTGCAGGCTTTGAAGATCAAAGTTATTTCTCAAAAGTATTCAAAAAATTTAACCGGATTGAACACCAAAAACAATTCCGATGATCCTAAAAAGACGCTGTTCCTATAGACATCTATAGAAACAGCGTCTTCTTTATTTAGATTCTGTTTTCAGCAAAGAATTAGTCTTCTTTTGCTGTACCGTCATAGAGATTTACCAATCCCTTCAGGTATTCGTATCTTTCCATAGCCTCAGCCTCATTCTGCGCGAAGAGTCTCTGTGCTTTTTCAGGATTTGCTCTCATCAGGGCATTGTAACGAACTTCTCCGTTCAGGAATTCCTGATAATCTCCCTTAGGCTCTTTGCTGTCCAGAGTAAATTTCTTCTCAGCTTCCGGATTGAATCTGAAGTTGTTCCAGTATCCGCATTCTACTGCAAGCTGTTCCTCTGTCTGTGCTTTGCTCATACCTTTCTTGATTCCATGGTTGATACATGGAGCGTAAGCGATGATCAGGGATGGTCCCGGATATGCCTCTGCCTCTGCGATTGCCTTCACTGTCTGGTTGAAATCTGCACCCATTGCGATCTGTGCAACATATACATAACCATAGCTCATAGCGATTCCTGCAAGGTCTTTCTTCTTCGTCTCTTTACCGCCGGCTGCGAACTGTGCTGTCGCACCTGTCTTAGTAGCTTTTGAGGACTGTCCGCCTGTGTTGGAGTAAACTTCTGTATCAAATACCATAATGTTGATGTCCTGACCGCTTGCCAGTACGTGGTCAACTCCACCGAATCCGATATCGTAAGCCCATCCGTCACCACCGAAAATCCACTGGGATTTCTTAGCAAGGAAGTCTTTATTTTTCAGCAGTTCTGCTCTCTCAGCACATCCGCAGTCACAGTCTTCCAGAGCTTTTACAAGCTTGTCTGTAGCTGTTCCGTTTGTTGCACCTACTGAGAATGTATCCAGATATTCCTGAGCTGCTGCTTTCACATCGTCGTTTACGCCGTTCTCTGCAAGTTTTTCTACAGATGCTTTGAGTCTTTCACGGATCGTATTCTGTGCAAGAAGCATACCATATCCAAACTCTGCATTATCCTCAAACAGTGAGTTAGACCATGCCGGACCTCTTCCCTGTGGGTTTACTGTATAAGGTGTAGACGGTGAAGAGTTACCCCAGATAGAAGAACATCCTGTTGCATTTGCAATGTACATTCTGTCACCGAATAACTGTGTGATCAGTTTTGCATAAGGTGTCTCACCACAACCTGCACAAGCTCCTGAGAACTCAAGCAATGGCTGTTTGAACTGGCTTCCTTTTACGGTTGTCTCTTTGAATTTTGCAACCACTTCCGGTTTGATCGGAAGCTCTGTTCCATAATTGAAGAAATCCTGTTTTCCGGCATTTGCTTCCATGTTGCCCATAACGAGTGCTTTTTCACCCTTCTTACCTGGACATACATTTGCACAAGATCCACATCCTGTACAGTCATAAGCAGATACTGCGATGGAGAACTTCATGTTCGGCATACCCATCATGTCGATCATATCCATACCTTCCGGTGCGTTTGCTGCCTCTTCTTCTGTCAGCGCGATCGGACGGATAACTGCATGCGGACATACATATGCACAGCGGTTACACTGGATACAGTTGTCCGGCTGCCAGATCGGGATATCTACTGCGATTCCACGTTTCTCATATGCTGAAGAACCGGATGGTGTAGAACCATCTACATATTCATTAAATGCAGATACCGGAAGTGTATTTCCTTCCTGTGCATTTACTTTTGCCTGGATATTTTTTACAAAATCTACAACGTCTGCTCTTCCGCCTTCTCCAACGTGAGGAGTTGTAAGACCTTCATCTGCTGCATCTTTCCAGCTTTCCGGAACTGCGATTTCTACAACCTGTTTTGCACCTGCATCGATTGCATCGTAGTTCATCTGTACGATCTTGTCACCTTTTCTTCCGTAAGTAGCTTTTGCAGCTGCTTTCATCAGATCGATCGCTTCCTCTTCCGGAATGATCGCTGCAAGTTTGAAGAATGCTGACTGAAGAACTGTATTGATACGTCCGCCAAGTCCGATTTCTTTACCAATCTTGATACCGTCGATCGTGTAGAACTTGATATTGTGATTTGCAATGTAGCTCTTAACCTGTCCCGGAAGGTGCTCTTCCAGTCCTTCCATATCCCATGAACAGTTCAGAAGGAATGTACCTCCATCAACCAGTTCCTGAACCATGTTGTACTTGTCAACATAAGAAGGATTGTGACATGCTACAAAGTTTGCCTGACGGATTAAATATGTTGATTTGATCGGTGACTTACCGAAACGCAGGTGAGACATTGTAACACCACCGGATTTTTTGGAGTCATAGTCAAAATATGCCTGTGCATACATGTCTGTGTTATCTCCGATGATCTTGATGGAGTTTTTGTTCGCACCAACAGTACCGTCAGCTCCAAGTCCCCAGAATTTACAGTTGATCGTTCCTTCCGGTGTTGTTACCAGAGGTTCGTCAGCTTTCAGTGACAGGTGTGTCACATCATCTTCAATACCGATTGTAAATTTCTGTTTTTCATCGTTGTGATATACTGCAACGATCTGTGCAGGTGTTGTATCTTTAGAACCTAATCCATAGCGTCCTGTATAAATCGGAACTGCATCAAATTTTGTTCCCTTTAATGCTGCAACAACATCCAGATACAGTGGCTCGCCAAGTGCTCCCGGCTCTTTTGTTCTGTCAAGAACAGAAATCTTCTTCACAGAATCCGGAATTGCATTGATCAGTGCTTCCGCTGAGAATGGTCTGTAAAGGCGAACTTTTACAACACCGACTTTTTCTCCGGCTGCCATCAGATAATCGATTGTCTCTTCGATCGTATCACAGACAGAACCCATTGCAACGATCACGTGCTCTGCATCTTCTGCTCCATAGTAGTTGAACAGTTTATAGTCTGTTCCAATCTTCTCATTTACTTTATCCATATAATTCTGAACGATTGCAGGAAGTGCATCGTAATATGGATTACATGCTTCTCTTGCCTGGAAGAAAATATCAGGGTTCTGAGCAGAACCTCTCTGACATGGATGGTTTGGATTCAGTGCGTGTGCACGGAATTCGTCAATTGCATCTTTATTTACTAAATCTTCCAGATCTTCGTAATCCCATGTCTCAATCTTCTGAATCTCATGAGATGTTCTGAATCCGTCAAAGAAATTGATAAACGGAATCTTTCCTTCCAGTGCTGCACAGTGTGCAACTGGTGTCAGATCCATAACTTCCTGCACACTGGATTCACACAGCATCGCTGCACCTGTCTGACGACATGCATAAACGTCAGAGTGATCTCCAAAGATAGAAAGCGCATGGCTTGCAAGTGCACGTGCGGATACGTTGAATACACCCGGGAGCTGCTCTCCTGCCACTTTATATAAGTTAGGAATCATCAGCAGTAATCCCTGAGATGCTGTAAATGTTGTTGTCAACGCTCCTGCTGCAAGAGAACCGTGTACTGCTCCTGCCGCACCTGCCTCAGACTGCATCTCTGTTACATGAACAGTTGTTCCGAAAATATTTTTCTTCTTCTGTTGCCCACTCATCAATATGCTCCGGCATAACGGATGACGGTGTGATCGGGTAGATAGCTGCAACTTCTGTGTATGCATAAGAGACATGAGCTGCTGCCTGGTTACCGTCCATGGTTTTCATTTTTCTTGCCATTTCTTGTTCCTCCTTCGAAATTACATTGTAAAACGAATTTTTTACATGTAATCTCATTATATCTCGATTAGTTGTAAAAGTCCATACGAGCCGTCCCATTTCTTGTTTCTTTTTGGTGCAGTTGTCTGGTTTCTCTTTCTGATTTTCTTTTGGAAATTCTATTTCCATGCAGACCGGCTGCAGCTTTTCGTATAAAATAAAAGCACCTCCCACGGAAGTGCCTGTCCCCTCTTGTATTCTCTTTTTCCATTTACCATGCATGCAGCCAGAATTTTTCCAAAAACCAGATAAGAAATGCAAAAATTGCCATCACTCCGATTGCAAGCGGAAGCAGAAGTTCACAGAATGCCAGAATAACTGCCAGTTTGTCTTTTCGGCTCATCTCGATCGGTTCCTGCTTTTTCTTTTCTTCACGCGCTTTCTTTTTGGCTTCTTTTCTGACTGTGCGAAGACCTTTTTCAAATTCGATTTTCTGCTTTTGTCCATCCGGCTGTGTGTCTGACTTTTTCGCTTTTTCTTCCTCTTCAAACAGCAGATCCGGCCTTGGTCCCTGTCCCAGTTTCAATAGATTTTTCATAATGCCCTCTTTGAAAAATGCCCCCGATGCGATTACCGGGGGCGAAATTTAAGTTTTCCTTACATTTTTGTATTGTCAAAAGATTTCATACATAGTGACAAGCTACAAAGTGTTCATTTCCTACATCTCTGTACTCCGGTGCTTCCTGTGCACATTTCTCTGTCGCATATGGACAGCGTGTACGGAATTTACATCCGGACGGCGGATTCGACGGAGAAGGGAGATCTCCGCTCAAAATGATACGATCTCTCTTTCTTGTCGGATCCGGCACCGGAATCGCTGACATCAGCGCTTTTGTATATGGATGCAGCGGATTGTCGAAAATTTCATTTTTATCTGCCATCTCCACAATATTTCCAAGATACATAACTGCCACACGATTACTGATGTACTCTACAACTGACAAGTCATGCGAAATGAAAATGTAGGAGAAGTTGTTTCTCTCCTGAAGATCTCCGAGCAGGTTGATGATCTGTGACTGAATAGACACGTCCAGCGCCGATACCGGCTCATCACAGACGATCAGTTCCGGATTCAGAATCAGGCTTCGTGCAATTCCGATACGCTGTCTTTGTCCACCGGAAAACTCATGCGGGTAACGGTTGATATAATACGTAGGAAGTCCGCAGATTTCCATTGTCTCCAATACCTTTTCACGTGCTTCTGCCTTACTCATCAATTTGTGATCAAGCAGAGCCTCCCCGATGATGTTTCCGACCGTCATACGGGGATTCAAAGAAGCGTAAGGATCCTGAAATACCATCTGCATCTGCAGACGTTTTGCACGCATTTCCTTTTTGGAACATTTTGCAAGGTCCTCTCCTTTGAAAATGACCTTTCCGTCTGTGATATCATGCAGTCTTAAGATCGTTCTTCCGGCTGTTGATTTTCCACATCCGGACTCACCTACGATTCCCAGTGTCTCACCACGTCTCAGTTTGAAAGAAATTCCATCTACAGCTTTGACATGTCCGACTGTTCTTGTGATCAGACCGCCACGGATCGGGAAATATTTTTTCAGATTCTGGACATCCAAAATGATTTCATTTTCTCTGTTCATTTATACTTCCTCCTTTTCCGGTGCGTTGACAAAGCATGCAACATAATGACCGTTTCCAACGTGTACCAGTTTTGGTTCTTTTTCTTTACAGCCTTCCTGACAGAACTCACATCTCTCATTGAAATGGCAGTTCTCCGGCATATTGATCGGGTTCGGAACCTGTCCCGGGATCGAATACAGACGCTCATTGTGATTGGTCTTACCGATGATCGGTTTTGATTTTAACAGCCCGATTGTATATGGATGCATCGGATTCTGGAAAATATCCAGTACTTTTCCTTTTTCCACAACATTTCCGGCATACATAACAACCACGTAATCTGCCATCTCCGCAACGACGCCCAGGTCATGCGTGATCAGCATGATGGACATATCCATTTCCTCTTTCAGCTTGCGCATCAGATCCAGAATCTGTGCCTGAATCGTTACATCCAGCGCAGTCGTCGGCTCATCTGCGATCAACAGCTTCGGATTACATACCAGAGCCATTGCAATCATGATACGCTGACGCATACCACCGGAAAGCTCGTGAGGATAGCATTCCATGATTTCTTCCGCTCTCGGAATACCAACCAGTTTTATCATTTCCAGAGCTTTTGCTCTTGCTTCTTCTTTTGTTGCATCTGTATGGAAAAGAATACTTTCCATGATCTGATGTCCGACTTTGAGTACCGGATTCAGAGAAGTCATCGGCTCCTGGAAGATCATTGCAACATCTTTTCCGTTGACATGCTCCATTTCGCTCTTGCTCAGCTTCAGTAAATCTCTTCCATCCATCAGGATCTCACCATCCACGATTTTTCCCGGAGGTGACTGAACCAGATGCATCAGAGAGAGTGAAGTAACACTCTTTCCACATCCGGATTCTCCTACTACACAGACTGTCTCTCCTTTGCGGATCTCAAAATCAACGCCGTTGACTGCCTTGACAATTCCAGCGTCTGTATAGAACCATGTATGAAGATTTTTAAATTCTATAAATGCCATAACTTTTCTCCTTGTCAAAACTTACTTAGCGTTTCATTTTCGGGTCAAATGCATCTCTGAGGCCATCACCTACAAGGTTCACCGCAAGTACTGTCAATAAGATACAGAATCCTGCCGGCATCCACAGCCATGGACGCAGTTTGAATGTCATCAGGTTTGTTCCTGCAGATACCATCTGTCCCCAGCTGGACATCGGAGGAAGTACACCGACTCCCAGATAAGACATGGTGGATTCCATGATGATCGTATCACCGATTGCCAGTGTTGCTGTAACAATGATGATCGGGATAACATTCGGCATAATATGTTTGAAAATCTTATGCAGATCGCGGATACCAAGTGATTCCGCTGCTGACATATAATCCATCTCACGGATCGAAAGTACCTGACCTCGGATATACCGGCACGTACCGGCCCATCCGATCGCCGCAAGGATTACCATCAGATAATATACACGAACTCCGGTGTCCACTTTCCAGTCTGACATCATGGCACTGAGCATGATCAGAATCGGCATCGTCGGCAGAGACAGAATAACGTCTACTACACGCATGATGACAAAATCCACAACTCCGCCATAGTATGCTGCGGTACAACCTAATAATGCACCGATAAAGATCTGAAGTGCTGTCGCCGCCAGACCAACTGTCATGGAAATACGTCCTCCATAAAGAAGACGGGTAAAGACATCTCGTCCATTTTCGTCTGTTCCAAACCAGTGCTGTGCACTCGGCGGCTGTTTTGCATTCGCAATATCAGTTGCTGTAATATCTGAATACGGAGATACGATTGGTCCCACAATACAAAGAACGATCATGACTCCTAAAAAGATCAGTCCGGCGATCGCCAGCTTGTTTCTGGACAGGCGCTTCATCGCAAGTCTCCAGGGGGATTCCATGCTTTTATTCTCTGCTGCCTGTTTTGCAATTTTCTTATTTGCATCTTGTGTTTTTTTCACGTGTCCTCCTCCTTTCTACTTCAAACGAATACGTGGGTCAACCGCACCATATAACAGGTCGGAAAGTAAGTTTCCGAGCATTGTAAGTACTGCAAGGAACATTGTGAATCCCATCATAAAGAGATAATCTCTCTTTCCGATAGAATCCAGGAATACTTTACCGATTCCAGGCCATGCAAATACAGTCTCTGTGATCATCGCACCTGCGAAAAGTCCAGGGATCGCACCACCAACATAAGTTACAATCGGAATCATCGCATTCTTTAACGCATGTTTGTAAATTACCACTTTTTCCGGAAGTCCCTTTGCACGGGCAGTTCTGATGTAATCCTGATTGATTACCTCAAGCATGGATGTACGCACATAACGCATGGTACCACCCAACTGGATCACTGTCAGTGTCACAACCGGAAGGATCATATGAAGCACTACGTCTAAAACATAAGCCCCGCCTGTATTGTTTGCTCCGGCAGTTATCATACCGTCAAGAGGAAGAACCCCCAACTTGACAGAGAACACATGCCGCAGAATCATTGCCAGGAAGAATGATGGCAGTGAAATACCGGCAAATGCTACTACCGAGAATGTATTGTCAAAAATTGAATATTGCTTGGTCGCCGAAATAACGCCGATTGGAATCGCGATCAATAGTTGCAGTATGAACGCTACAGCAGCTACTAAAAACGAGTTCCATACAAATTTACCGATGACTTCTGTTACCGGAATCTTGTAACTGATCGAGATACCAAAATCTCCTCTGATCGCATGACTTGCCCAGTTTACGTATCTTTCCGGTATCGGTTTGTCTAATCCTAAAAGTGCTTTGTTCTGCGCTATCTTCTCCGCTGTGATGTTTCCGCCTGCATGAGCATCAACGGCATCTCCCGGCAGGCTTGCTACCAAAAGAAATACAACCATAGATACACCAATCAGAATAGGAATCATCGTGAGAACACGGCGAGTTGCATATTTCCACATTTGTTAAAAACCTCCAATCTTTATTTGACTCTGTTTTGCTCATGATCAAATAACTTAATTTTGCCCGCAGGAAATAGAACGAATCGAGTTCGTATCCACCCCCTGCGGGCCGTTTGTTCGAAGGGAAACCTCGCTGGATCCCTATTTGAGCTTCAAGTCTTACGGCTTTGTTATTTTTTTAGAGTACTTCGATTACTCAACTTCAATGTTGACAATCTTATCCTGCTGATACCATTTTACATATGAGCTCTGCTCGATGTTCTGTACACGAGTGTTGTAGCAGATCAGGTCACATCTCTCGTAAATCGGGTATGTCGGAAGATCTTCATTGATCAGTTTGTAAATTTCTTTGTATTTTTCTTTCTGCTCTTCTTTCGAAGTAGAAGCCAGTGCCTCTGCGAGCATCTTGTCCAGTTCTGGATTTGCATATCCTGTGTGGTTCTGAGATCCGCCTGCTTCCGGACTTGCAAATGTTCCTGTCAGATCTGGATCTGCTGTCAGTCCCCATGCCATGAACAGCATATCAAATGTACCGTTCTGAGATTTAGACTGCAGTGTCGGCCAGTCAACATACTCTGCCTGGAAGTCGATACCAAGCTGTCCGTATGCGTCGATCATCAGTGGGATCATAGTATCTGTTACGATGTTTCCAGACATTGCACTGAAGACGATCTTCATCTGTTTTCCGTCTTTCATCAGCTTGTCGCCGTCTTTTTCCCATCCGGCTTCTTTCAGAAGCTCTGCTGCTTTGTCAAGATCATAATCGTATGTTTCCAGACCTTCGTCATCATACAGCCATGAAATCGGCGCCTGAGGAATATTCAGTGTGATTGCATACTGTCCGTAAACAGCCTGGTTCAGAGACTTACGGTCGATTGCATGAAGCAGCGCCTGACGCACTTTTGCATCCTGGAAAATCTCATTTTTATGGTTTACTGCCACATATCCATATCCAAGAGTCGGCTGGATCTTCATGTTGATGAATCCTGCTGCCTGTGCTTCTTCGATGTGGTCATCATCGCAGACAACCTGATCGTGGATATCTACATCACCTGTCTCTACTGCCTGAAGCTCTGCATTTGTAGCAACAACTTTGAAGATCAGGTTCTTTGTCTTAGGCTCTCCCAGGTAGAAGTTCGGGTTTGCTTCCAGAGTCGCAGATGTTTTTTCTTTGTACTCTTTCAATACATATGCACCATTCGATACATAGTCAACCATATTCAATGATTTGAATTTAGAAAGGTCACCTTTCTTGATCAGATCTCCATATTTTGCTGTAGAGATCGGCACTGCAGAACCTAATACATAAGGTGCACTTGTGTTTGCTGCTTCCAGAGTAATCTGGATTGTGCTTTCATCTACTACCTTGATACCGGAAATCTCAGTTGCACTTCCGTTTTTGTAATCTTCATATCCTACAACGTTTACTTTGGAAATATCCTGATATCCATCATAGCTTGGATCTGATACGACTTTATACCAGTTTACATAGTCTTCCGCTTTTACGTCTGATCCATCGTTGTATTTTTCTTTTGTCAGCTTGTATGTGTAAACTTTACCGTCATCAGAAACTGACATGCTGGCTGTACCGTCAACGATCTCTCCTTTGTCATCATTGACACTCAGAGATGCCGTTGTAGCTGTCACAACCTGAAAATCCTCATTTGCTTCCCAGTATACCGGGTTGAATACACCTGCAAAGTCTGCAACACCTGCGATCAGTGTGTCTTTTCTCTTTGCTGCTGTCTCAGGAAGTGCAGAAGGATCCTCTGCTTCGATCAGCTGGTTTGTTGCTTCTAATGAAGTATTTGTGTCCTGTGATTCTGTTTTTTCACTTGTTTTCTTATTGTCTGACCCACTGCCGCAAGCCGCAAGTGAAAGTGCCATTACTGCTGCTAACAGGCAGGCTAATGCTTTCTTTTTCATATTTTTTCCTCCTTGAAAAATATTTATGTTGATTCCTGCATTCCCCTATTTATTTACTCTATTTTTTCTTATAGCCGTATTGCTCATGTATGCTGAAAATGCGGAAACGAACATTCGTCATTGCCGGAGCTTATTCCATCATTGCTCCCAGTTTTTCTGTCAGTGTGCGTACGCATCCGTCTTCAAACGGAACCTGAAGCCCCACTTCTTTTAACATCTCTGTATAGAAATCACTTGCAGACAGCCTGCACAGCTTCAGATAACTCTGCCATGCCGCTTTGTAGTCTTCATCCATCCAGATTTTGTACTGCATCGCACAGGTCTGTGCCAGTACATAGTCTATATAATAAAACGGAGTATCATAAATGTGAAGCTGTTTTTGCCAGAAACCACCTTTTTCCATAAATGGATCTCCTTCGTAATCAAGGTGTGGTTTGTATTCTTCCTCCAGCTTCTTCCATGCCGCATGTCTCTCATCCGGTGTCAGATCCGGATTGCTGTAGACAATATGCTGGAATTCGTCCACCATGCATCCGTACGGAATAAATGCGATCGCATCTTCCAGATGCATCTGTCTGTATGTGTCAGCTTCTTCTTTAAAAAACAAATTCATCCATGGTTCTGTAAAGAATTCCATAGACATAGAATGAATCTCTGCTGTCTCCATCGTGATATCCCAATGCTCTTCGATCGGATCACTTCCAGAAACATATCCCTGGAACGCATGACCACACTCATGTGTCACAACATCCACATCTCCGCTTGTTCCATTGAAATTGGCAAAAATAAACGGTGCGCGATATTTCGGAAGATATGTCATATAACCGCCGGCCTTTTTTGTCTTTCTGCCGAGCACATCAAAGAGTTCATTCTCCATCATAAAATCAAAGAACTCTTTTGTCTCCGGTGAAAGCTCCTCATACATCTTCTGTCCATTCGCCATGATCTCTTCCGGAGTTCCCTGTGGTTTTGGATTTCCGTCCACGAAATACATGTTCTCATCAATATAAGAAAGCTTCTGAAGACCAAGTCGTTCCCGTCTTCTCTCATGCATCTTTTCTGCAAGCGGTACGAAATACTCTTTGATCTGTCTGCGGAAATTCTCCACCTCTTCTCTTCCGTAAGAATTGCGGTTCATCCGGTAATATCCGAGTTCTACATAATTCTCATATCCGAGGAGTCTTGCCTGTGCCGTACGATTTTTCACCAGTTTATCATAGATCTCATCCAGCTCTTCTGCTTTACTCTGGAAAAACGCGCTGTACTTTTCATGCGCTCTGCGTCTGATCTCTCTGTCCTCATGTGTCATATACGGACGCAACAGGGACAGATTCAATGTCTCACCATCCCAGTCAATCTTCGCACTCGCAATCAAATTGTCATACCGGGTTGTCAGCGCATTTTCTTCCTGCATCAACGGAATGAGCTTCTCGTCCATGGCCTTGAATTCAAGCTCCATACTCTTAAATGCCACTTTTCCGATCTTCTCTTCCAGTTCTGCTTTGTATGGAGAATAATAAAGTACTTTTCTGTATTCAGTCTCCTGATTGCTGATCGTAGGCAGTACTTCATTATAATAGTCCTTCTCTTCACTGTAGAATGCATCAGCAGTATCTACATCACTGCGAATCATCGCAATCTGAATCATCGTGCTGTACTCGTCACGCAGCTCATAAAACTTTTGATGAATCGCAAACTGCTCTTCTCCGCTCTTTGCAGCCTTCAGTTCCTGTGTCAGCTCTTTGAGCCCTGCCACAACGGCATCTGTATCAACCCTCTGATAAGGCATCTCTGCAAACTTCATAGTCCTTTCCTCCTTATTCTATCTATATGTCTTTGTCCCTTTTATATTTTTTCTCGTTCCTAGTGATAATAAATCACCGCGCTAAAGTG
>ENA-OQNC01000104-OQNC01000104.1-human-gut-metagenome-genome-assembly--contig:-NODE-104-length-12718-cov-11.175919_pt1 | contig 12718 bp, 7 predicted proteins | sample MGYA00242626_ERZ504874 | MGnify/ENA primary metagenome ERZ504874 (study PRJEB26092, sample SAMD00036411) | human gut metagenome | host: Homo sapiens | study: EMG produced TPA metagenomics assembly of...
GCATCTTGTGTGCAAATAAAAACAAAGATGTGCTATAGAAAAAATTATTATCACCTTCCCCCTAATCTGGTGGAATGTTTTCATGATATAGAGAAAGCGGACCAGACAGAGTGGTTTGTACTTCCGATCCTATAGGTAGTAAGCTAGGATCAGGCGGGGGGACTGCATGGCTGTTGGAGGCTTGTTGTCAGAAAGTAGCTCCTGACAGCGATTTTCTTACTTGGCTGGGAAAGAAAAACGTATTTTACTTCATGCAGGCGGGCAGAGTCGTCGTTTGCCCGGATATGCGCCATCCGGCAAAATTCTTACTCCCATTCCTGTATTCCGGTGGGCCAGAGGACAACGGCTGTCACAAAATCTGCTTTCCCTCCAGCTCCCTTTATATGAACAAATCATGGAGAAAGCTCCGTCTTCTCTTCATACATTGATTGCAAGTGGGGATGTTTATATCCGTGCGGGCCAACCGCTTCAGACTATTCCTGATGCGGATGTGGTGTGTTACGGTTTATGGGTAGATCCTAATCTGGCAAAGAACCATGGTGTTTTTGTTTCTTCACGGGCCACTCCCGATAAGCTTGATTTCATGCTTCAAAAACCTTCGGTGGAGGAATTGGGGAAATTAATGCAAACCCATCTTTTCTGATGGATATCGGAATTTGGCTGTTAAGTGATCGTGCGGTTAGTCTGTTGGTAAAACGATCTTATAAGGAAGGAAAACTCTCTTATTATGACATGTATTCTGATTTCGGACTTACATTGGGAGAGCACCCGTGTATGATGGACGATGAACTTAACAAGCTGAGTGTGGCTATTCTGCCGTTGCCCGGAGGAGAGTTTTATCATTACGGAACCAGTCGTGAACTTATTTCTTCTACATTGGCAGTACAAAATCTGGTAAACGACCAGCGGGAGATTATGCACAAGAAGGTAAAACCGCATCCGGCCATGTTTGTTCAAAATGCTGAGGTAGGTTATCAACTTACCTCACAAAATTCGGAAATATGGATAGAGAACAGTTATGTAGGAGCAGGATGGAATATCCATCACCAGACCATCATAACAGGGGTTCCCGCTAATAATTGGAACCTGGAGGTTCCGTCCGGTGTGTGTATTGATGTGGTTCCTTTTGGAGAATCTGGCTATGTAGCGCGTCCATACGGCTTCAATGATACTTTCAAGGGAGCTTTGGCTAAGGAAGAAACATATTATCAAGGAATGTCTGTAGGTGAGTGGTGTGCTGTACGCGGCATTTCGGTGGAAGAAATAGAAAACGGTCACGACTTGCAGGCCGCGCGTTTGTTTCCGGTTTGCTCATCTGTAGAGGAATTGGGAGCAGTTATGCGCTGGATGGTCTCTGAACCGGCATTACAGCAAGGAAAAGAAATATGGCAACGCTGTCGTAAGTTATCTGCCGATGATATATCCGCTTATTCTAATCTTTATCGTCTGGCAGAACAGCGTGAAGCTTTCCGGATAAAGAATTGGCCGGCATTGGCGCATAATTATGAACGAAGTGTCTTTTATCAGCTAAATTTGGAGAATGCTGCTGGAGAATTTGCTCGGTATGATCTGTCGTTGCCTGAGCCTTTATCAGAATCGGCTCCGCTGATGACACGTATCAGTGATAATATGTTCCGTGCCCGGGTGCAGCAGCTTAAGGGGCTGGCTTATCGGGAATATGAGAATGAGGCTTTTCGTTTGATGCGCGACGGACTTACTGCTTCGGCTTTAGCCAAGAGGCAGCAACCGCATTTGTCAGTGTACTCCGATCAGATTGTCTGGGGGCGTAGTCCGGTCCGTATTGATCTGGCCGGCGGATGGACGGATACTCCACCTTATTGCTTGAATGAAGGGGGGAATGTGGTGAATATTGCTATTGAGTTGAACGGGCAGCCTCCTCTACAAGTTTACGTGAAACCCTGTCGGGAGTATAAGATAATTCTTCGTTCTATAGACTTAGGCGCTATGGAAGTGGTTACAACTTACGGGGAGGTAAGGGATTTCATGCAAGTGGGATCCCCATTCTCTATACCTAAAGCGGCATTGGTGCTGGCAGGTTTCCAGCCGGGCTTTTCCACCGAATCGTATGTTTCATTGGAAGAGCAGTTGAAGGCGTTTGGCTCCGGAATGGAAATCACTCTGCTTTCTGCGATTCCTGCGGGCTCCGGTCTGGGTACAAGTTCTATTCTTGCATCAACTGTGCTGGGGGCAATCTCTGATTTTTGCGGACTGAACTGGGATAAGAACGAGATATGTAACCGTACGCTTATTTTGGAACAGTTGCTGACTACCGGAGGGGGGTGGCAAGATCAATACGGAGGTGTGCTTCGTGGAGTGAAATTATTGCAGACTCATGCAGGTATGGATCAGAGTCCGTTAGTGCGCTGGTTGCCCGATTATTTGTTTACAGGTGGCGAATATCAGAAGTGCCATTTGCTTTATTACACGGGAATTACCCGTACAGCCAAAGGAATTTTAGCTGAAATCGTGCGTAGCATGTTCCTCAACTCCACAGAGCATTTGTTTATACTTGGCGGTATGAAGGGGCATGCTCTTGACTTGTACGAAGCCATTCAGCGTGGGAATTTCGATGAAATGGGGCGTTTGGTTGGTAAAAGCTGGAAGCTGAACCAAGCGTTGGATCCCGGCACTAATCCCGAGGCAGTTGAGACTATCATTCGCCGGATTGATGATTATTGCCTGGGATATAAATTGCCAGGTGCGGGGGGAGGCGGTCTATCTTTATATGGTGGCTAAAGATCCTGAGGCTGCTATACGTATTCGAAGTATTCTTACTCAGAACCCACCCAACAGTTGTGCCCGTTTCGTTGATATGGCTTTGTCCGACAAAGGCTTGCAAATTAGCCGAAGCTAGTTATAACTGAATAGAGTTGGGAAACCAGCCGGGTGATATTTTCTTTAGCAAACTCCGGTTCCATTGCCTTCTCCAGGGTGATGGGGCCGGGGGCTATAGAGAATATACCTTTGAATCCCGCTTTGTTTAATTCCGGCAGGTTTTCTATACTGCCTGCCAGTACAATAACGGGAATATGTTCTTTTTGTGCTTCCTTTAGTATTCCGTATGGTACTTTTCCCATAGCTGTCTGCCGGTCTGCTTTTCCCTCGCCCGTAATAATGAGGTCTGCTCCTTTTATTTTTTCGGAGAAGTCGATGGCTTTCAATAATAATTCTGTTCCCGGTTTTAGCTCTGCGTTAAAAAAAGCCAGTAGTCCACCACCCATGCCTCCGGCTGCACCTGCACCGGGGTAGTTCGTGATATCTTTTCCTGTCGTTTTCTTTATAACTTCGGCTAATGATTGCATGCCTTCATCCAGTCTTTGTACCATATTTGAATCGGCTCCTTTTTGTTGTGCAAAGATATATGCCGCTCCGTCAGGGCCGTAGAAAGGGTTGGCTACATCACATGCTACCATGAAGTGTGTTTCTCTTAGTGCGGGGTGAATACCGGATGTGTCTATGTTTGCCACGGCTTCCATTATTTGGCCTCCTGTACCTAAGGTATGCCCTGATTTGTCTAGAAAGCGGAAACCTAGTGCCTGTAGCATTCCTAATCCTGCGTCATTAGTCGCGCTTCCGCCAATACCGATTATAAAATTTCTGCATCCTTTGTTTAATGCGTCTTTTATCAATTCTCCTGTACCAAAGGTTGTTGTCAGCATAGGATTTCTTTGTTCAATAGGTACGAGAGGTAGTCCGCTGATGGCAGCCATTTCATAATGCTGTTCTGCCATTGCCGGACAGACCGTAATGTGTTTTTGTCCATTTTCATTTAGCGGTCCATGTGCCGATAAGGTTATATATTTCCCTTTAGTGGCTCTGATGAGTACGTCCAGTAAACCTTCACCGCCATCAGCGATGGGAATAACTGAAGTGTGGCAGGAAGGATTTATGCTTTTGATACCTTTTTCGGCAGCTTTTCCTGCTTCTGCTGAAGTTAGACAGCCTTTGAATGAATCGATGGCGATAATTATTTTCTTCATTGTATATCTTTATATAGTGCAAATCTACTGAAAACTTTTCTTCTTTAAATAGAACAGGTTGTCTTTTATTTGTGGATTGGAATATGTGTAGCTTGATGGATAAAGTAGATGTTTTTTGCTTTTGTCTGGGTGTAAGTATTGGTTCTTGAAATTGATGGTGTTTCCGAACAACCGTCGAGATGTAAGAAAATGATTTTTTTCTTCTCGGCATTTTTTCTCCTACAGTTTTTCCCCAGTGTTTGCGGAGTCAGCACTTTTGAGAGCTCTATGGTTTGTGTTTCGTAACCTGTCCGGTTTTTCTTCGGGCTTGCTTCTTTTCCGTCTTTTCTTGTTTTCCGTCTGCTGTTTTCGTATATGTTCCTTCCTTTTTCCGTTTCTATACGCGCGTGCGAATATTATAATGTGTCTGTCTTTTTCCTCCGGTGTCCTCCGTTATAAAAACATGCTTTGTAACACATCTGTTATTCAGAGTATTACAAAAAAGTTTCAGGAAATCCGTATAATTTTTCCTTCGTATGTTTGCTGGTTATCGTTAAAAGGTCTACCTTTGCATCCGCAATCGAGAGAGATGCGGCACTTCAGACAGTGTGTGACTGACTTGGTGAAACAAACGTAGGAGAGTTTTCCTTGACAGTGTCTGCACCCAGTATCTTACCTTAGCGGGGCTAAGGGAGCGAGAACGGATAAGACGTGGGGAGGATGGACGTCCCGCCTTTTATGGAAGTTTCGAAAAAAAACTTTTTACAAAAAAAACTTTCGAAAACATTTGGCGGTTACGATAAAATCTCTTACCTTTGCATCCGCTTTCGGAAACGATGGCAAAATATAAATGAGAGTTCTTTGAAAGATTTAAGATAAACAAACAAGTAGTACAAGCCGGTGCACCGTATGTAATATATATATGGTGTACGGAAAAAACAAGAACCGTCAATATTGATATTGATAGATTTGGAATCCTTGAGCAGATTATCAACTGAATAGTTGGAAAAAGATATTATTACAATGAAGAGTTTGATCCTGGCTCAGGATGAACGCTAGCTACAGGCTTAACACATGCAAGTCGAGGGGCAGCATGGTCTTAGCTTGCTAAGGCCGATGGCGACCGGCGCACGGGTGAGTAACACGTATCCAACCTGCCGTCTACTCTTGGACAGCCTTCTGAAAGGAAGATTAATACAAGATGGCATCATGAGTTCACATGTTCACATGATTAAAGGTATTCCGGTAGACGATGGGGATGCGTTCCATTAGATAGTAGGCGGGGTAACGGCCCACCTAGTCTTCGATGGATAGGGGTTCTGAGAGGAAGGTCCCCCACATTGGAACTGAGACACGGTCCAAACTCCTACGGGAGGCAGCAGTGAGGAATATTGGTCAATGGGCGCAGGCCTGAACCAGCCAAGTAGCGTGAAGGATGACTGCCCTATGGGTTGTAAACTTCTTTTATAAAGGAATAAAGTCGGGTATGGATACCCGTTTGCATGTACTTTATGAATAAGGATCGGCTAACTCCGTGCCAGCAGCCGCGGTAATACGGAGGATCCGAGCGTTATCCGGATTTATTGGGTTTAAAGGGAGCGTAGATGGATGTTTAAGTCAGTTGTGAAAGTTTGCGGCTCAACCGTAAAATTGCAGTTGATACTGGATATCTTGAGTGCAGTTGAGGCAGGCGGAATTCGTGGTGTAGCGGTGAAATGCTTAGATATCACGAAGAACTCCGATTGCGAAGGCAGCCTGCTAAGCTGCAACTGACATTGAGGCTCGAAAGTGTGGGTATCAAACAGGATTAGATACCCTGGTAGTCCACACGGTAAACGATGAATACTCGCTGTTTGCGATATACGGCAAGCGGCCAAGCGAAAGCGTTAAGTATTCCACCTGGGGAGTACGCCGGCAACGGTGAAACTCAAAGGAATTGACGGGGGCCCGCACAAGCGGAGGAACATGTGGTTTAATTCGATGATACGCGAGGAACCTTACCCGGGCTTAAATTGCAGATGAATTACGGTGAAAGCCGTAAGCCGCAAGGCATCTGTGAAGGTGCTGCATGGTTGTCGTCAGCTCGTGCCGTGAGGTGTCGGCTTAAGTGCCATAACGAGCGCAACCCTTGTTGTCAGTTACTAACAGGTTCCGCTGAGGACTCTGACAAGACTGCCATCGTAAGATGTGAGGAAGGTGGGGATGACGTCAAATCAGCACGGCCCTTACGTCCGGGGCTACACACGTGTTACAATGGGGGGTACAGAGGGCCGCTACCACGCGAGTGGATGCCAATCCCAAAAACCTCTCTCAGTTCGGACTGGAGTCTGCAACCCGACTCCACGAAGCTGGATTCGCTAGTAATCGCGCATCAGCCACGGCGCGGTGAATACGTTCCCGGGCCTTGTACACACCGCCCGTCAAGCCATGGGAGCCGGGGGTACCTGAAGTGCGTAACCGCGAGGAGCGCCCTAGGGTAAAACTGGTGACTGGGGCTAAGTCGTAACAAGGTAGCCGTACCGGAAGGTGCGGCTGGAACACCTCCTTTCTGGAGAGGACGAAAGATCGATAAGGTTTTTGTTCTTGTACTGCTGGTGTTGTTTATTCAAGATATGATTCCGTAATGATACGGAAGAGAGAAAGTAAGAAGCCGGGTCTAATTAAACAGACTAGGTTGAACTTAGTCCTATAGCTCAGTTGGTTAGAGCGCTACACTGATAATGTAGAGGTCGGCAGTTCAACTCTGCCTGGGACTACGAACGGAATCAAGTTCGGGGGATTAGCTCAGCTGGCTAGAGCATCTGCCTTGCACGCAGAGGGTCAACGGTTCGAATCCGTTATTCTCCACTCCATCGGAAACGTAAGAAACGAAGATGAACGATCTATGACATATTGTACAAGCAAACAGTAATTTTAGTAGTAAAGAGCTGAAAGTATATATCATCCCGCTGGCACGCAAGTGTGAGCGAATGGATAAGGAAAGTAAAGAAGGGCGCATGGCGGATGCCTTGGCTCTCGGAGGCGATGAAGGACGTGATAAGCTGCGATAAGCTTTGGGGAGGTGCAAATGACCTTTGATCCAGAGATTTCCGAATGGGACAACCCAATATCTTGAAGAGGTATTATCCAACGTTGTTGGAGGCTAACGCAGGGAACTGAAACATCTTAGTACCTGCAGGAAAAGAAAATAAACAATGATTCCCCCAGTAGTGGCGAGCGAACGGGGAACAGCCCAAACCATCCATGTTACGGCATGGGTGGGGTTGTAGGACTACGTTGTTGCATGAAGACATCAGAGAAGAACTTTCTGGAAAGAAAGACCATAGAGCATGACAGTTGCGTATTCGAATGTTGTCGAAGCATAGTAGTATCCTGAGTAGCGCGGAGCACGAGGAATTCTGCGTGAATCTGCCGGGACCATCCGGTAAGGCTAAATACTCCCGAGAGACCGATAGCGAACCAGTACCGTGAGGGAAAGGTGAAAAGCACTTCGAACAGAAGAGTGAAATAGTTCCTGAAACCGTGCGCCTACAAGCGGTCGGAGCTCGTTAATGAGTGACGGCGTGCCTTTTGCATAATGAACCTACGAGTTGCCTTTGCCGGCAAGGTTAAGTGTGACGACACACGTATCCGAAGCGAAAGCGAGTCTGAATAGGGCGTATAGTCGGCAGTGGCAGACGCGAAACCAAGTGATCTACCCTTGGCCAGGTTGAAGGCTGGGTAACACCAGCTGGAGGACCGCACCAATAAGCGTTGAAAAGCTTCTGGATGAGCTGAGGGTAGGGGTGAAAGGCTAATCAAACTTGGAGATAGCTCGTACTCCCCGAAATGCATTTAGGTGCAGCCTTGCGGGTTACTGATGTGAGGTAGAGCGACTGATAAGATGCGAGGGCTTCACCGCCTATCAAGTCTTGACAAACTCCGAATGCGCATCAGTTCTACCGCAGGAGTGAGGGCATGGGTGCTAAGGTCCGTGCCCGAGAGGAGAAGAATCCGGACCACCTGCTAAGGTCCCGAAATGACAGCTAAGTTAAACTAACGAAGTCTGACTGCTAAGACAGCTAGGATGTTGGCTTGGAAGCAGCCATTCATTTAAAGAGTGCGTAACAGCTCACTAGTCGAGGAGTCGGGCGTGGATAATAATCGGGTATCAAGTTGTCTACCGAAGCAGTGGGATCATTAATATGATCGGTAGGGGAGCATTCCAGTCGGCGTCGAAGGCGTACCGTGAGGTATTCTGGAGCGTCTGGAAAAGCAAATGTAGGTATAAGTAACGATAAAGGGGGCGGGAAACCCCCTCGCCGAAAGACTAAGGTTTCCTGATCAACGCTAATCGGATCAGGGTCAGTCGGGTCCTAAGGCTCAGCCGAACGGCGATGCCGATGGCAGAAACGGTTAATATTCCGTTACTACCTTCAGGAGTGACGTGGAGACGCAGTAGTGACAGTGCCGCCATCTGACGGAATAGATGGTTGAAGGGTGTAGGAGTCGATCATGGCAGGCAAATCCACCATGAGATCCGAACCTGACAGTATGCCGCGTCCTTCGGGACAAGGCAATAGTGCGCGTAAGCATGCTGCCGAGAAAATCCGCTAAACTTAATCCTGCAGGTACCCGTACCGCAAACGGACACACGTAGTCGGGATGAATATTCTAAGGCGCTTGAGTGATTCACGGTTAAGGAACTAGGCAAACTGACCCTGTAACTTCGGGATAAAGGGTCCCTACCCTTTTATGGGAGGGCGCAGAGAATCGGTCCAGGCAACTGTTTAACAAAAACACAGGGCTGTGCCAAATCGAAAGATCCAGTATACAGCCTGACACCTGCCCGGTGCTGGAAGGTTAAGAGGAGATGTCATCGATAAGAGAAGCGTTGAATTGAAGCCCCAGTAAACGGCGGCCGTAACTATAACGGTCCTAAGGTAGCGAAATTCCTTGTCGGGTAAGTTCCGACCTGCACGAATGGTGTAATGATCTGGACGCTGTCTCAACCGTGAGCTCAGTGAAATTGTAGTATCGGTGAAGATGCCGATTACCCGCGATGGGACGAAAAGACCCCGTGAACCTTTACTATAGCTTATCATTGAATCTGGGCACGTGATGTGTAGGATAGGTCGGAGGCTTTGAAGCAGGTACGCCAGTATTTGTGGAGCCGCTGTTGAAATACGACCCTTTATTTGTTTGGATTCTAACCCGTGGAACGGGGACATTGATTGGTGGGTAGTTTGACTGGGGTGGTCGCCTCCAAAAGCGTAACGGAGGCTTCTAAAGGTGCCCTCCGGCCGATTGGTAACCGGCCTTAGAGTGTAATGGCATAAGGGCGCTTGACTGGGAGACTGACAAGTCGATCAGGTAGGAAACTAGAGCATAGTGATCCGGTGTTTCCGTATGGAAGGGACATCGCTCAAAGGATAAAAGGTACTCCGGGGATAACAGGCTGATCCCTCCCAAGAGCTCATATCGACGGAGTGGTTTGGCACCTCGATGTCGGCTCGTCACATCCTGGGGCTGGAGAAGGTCCCAAGGGTTGGGCTGTTCGCCCATTAAAGTGGCACGCGAGCTGGGTTCAGAACGTCGTGAGACAGTTCGGTCTCTATCTATCGTGGGCGTATGAAATTTGCGTGGCTCTGACACTAGTACGAGAGGACCGTGTTGGACAGACCTCTGGTTTGCCGGTTGTGCCGCCAGGTGCATTGCCGGGTATCTAAGTCTGGATCGGATAAGTGCTGAAAGCATCTAAGTACGAAGCCGGCCACAAGATTAGATTTCTCAGGGTCGTTGTAGACTACGACGTTGATAGGATGCAGGTGTAAAGGTAGAGATACCAAAGCCGAGCATTACTAATTGCCCGTCCACTTTCCTTATATGTCGGATGGTGTATACCTTTGGTTTTTACTACAGAATGAAATTACGATAACAGCTCAACAATATGTCAACCTTATTCAGGTGGCTATAGCACAAGGGTTCCACCTCTTCCCATTCCGAACAGAGAAGTTAAGCCTTGTCACGCCGATGGTACTGCGTCACAGTGGGAGAGTAGGTAGCCGCCGTTTTGATTGAAGCCTCCGGACTTGAAGAAGTTCCGGAGGCTTTTTTTGTATCCGCACGTGTGAAATGTGACCTCTACCGTTTTTTCGGCTCAGTTTGAAAACTTGGGGGAATTAGTTAAAAGCCTTATCTTTCCCGTGGGTGTGGATACCTTTCCCACGGAACTGTCCGGAAGGCTCCGCCATGTCTTTTCTCCGGCAGGGGCGGTTCCGGAAACCCTCGCCGGGTACTTATGTTTTAGGAATATTTATTGAATATCCCTACTTTAAGTATAAATTAGTTGGCTAATTTTATGATATTTATTGTATCTCCCACTTTAGAAGATCAGCGGGAGATGCACTTTTTCTTTTTCATTGAGCTGAAAAATCTTGCTGCTATGCTAAGCATAATAATACAAAGGAGTTAGGAACAGTACAGTTCTCTTTCTATTTATGTGTATAAGCTAGTGCTGCTCCCAATGCCGTGCGATACTCTGCATATTCAGGTATCCAAAAATGGCATTGGTACATTTCTTCCATAACTGGGAATATTTCTTTGCATTGTGGCATTTTGGTCAAATTACCTATTAGGACAAAATCTTTAATGTGGCTATTCAGTGCTGCTAATATGACAGATTGTCCTATTGATTGTAATACCATATGAATGATTCCCGCTGCTACATCTTCCATAGAGGCGTTTGAACTTGCTTTGCCAAATGTGGAAGCGGTGGCATCCAGAGGCAGTCCAGGTAGAGGGGTATTGCAAATATCCTTGATTTGCAGATCAATATTTTCTATTACACCTTTTTCTGCCATCTTTACCACTTGATGAATATTCTGTGTTTTTAACAACAGGCGAGATAGTCCTTGAATGGTTCCTCCGCCAATACCTATACCACCTATGTGAGATATGTTTTTACCTCCTTCCACTTTTACAAAAGAGGTGCCGGTACCCATGCTTACTACAATAAGGTCTTGCAATTGGGAGTCATAGTGAGCTCCAAGACCGTTTGCTAGAAACTCATCCGTATGATCAGTAGAGAGTCCATATAAGGGTTGGTTTACGTAAGCACTTCCCACTCCTGTCAACATGACTTTATCAATGTCGTTTAAGCTGATTCCATTATCATATATGTATTTGCCGAAAGCACCGAATAACGAAGTGATAGGATCTTCGGCTTTTACAATCATAGGATGTTTTATGCCTTCTTTATCCACACCTATTATCTTGGTGGTGCTTCCGCCTACGTCTATACCTATTACCATTCCCATTGTTTTCTTTGTTTATTTTAAAATAGTGCAAATATACAGGAATTATCTAAGTGGCTATTCATATAGCTTGCAATAATTACCAATTATCTGTTCGGAATGGAGCTACAGGCAGGCCTGATGCTCCGAATAAGGTACCATCAGTATGGTTGGCCCAATTGTATCTTACGGCTACAGGATGAGGTACATCGGGTGATTGTACAATTATTTCTTTCTTTTTTACTAGTTACTGTTGCCGGAATAAAAAATACCGATCTGTACCTGCGATTAATTAAATCCGCGTACGTGGGTCGGGATGACAAGAACTTCCTTTTACCTTAAGTTTTACAAAATGGATGCGGAAGGGTACTTTCCTTCGATGCTGTAGTCCTTTAGTAAACCGGATATTGAGGCTATTTTTCTTTTCCGTTAAGTTTGCTTTAAAGCTAACTGTGATAGGCGAAGACCTGTTTCCAGAGTACTTTGGAAGGTATTGTCTTTTTTCTTTCCCAATATCGGTGGTTACCACCATGCCTGTATGATTCAAGTGTAAAGCCTGTGCTTGTGCTTCACGCATGGCCGCCCAGTCTGAATCATCTTGTGCTTCTTCTTTTTTCTCATGATTGGGCAGTTGCACAAAGTAGAAAGGCATTTGTGGTTTTTGCCATTTATCGCGCCAGTCGGCTATCAATGACATGAATAAGTCTGCATATTCATCGCTGCTTTCCAAATTACTCTTTCCTTGATACCATATAACACCTTGAAGAGGGAAAGAGGTAAGCGGATGTATCATTGCATTGAATAATCCTGTGGGATACTTAGGGTTACTTTCTGGTGAAATGGGTACAGGGGGGATTCCACTTAATGAGAGACCGGATAGGTATTTCCATTCTCCTGCCAATGAGATAGGATCTTTGCCTTTTACACTCAGCTTCATGTCTTCTGGACGGCCATATATTCCTCCTTTGCTTTTGTAATTGGTCACACGTATGGTCAGTACAGCTTTTCCGCGTTTTACCAGCTTATAGGGAATTGTGTAACAGTGGGACGCATCGGCTTTCGTGTTTCGTCCTATTTCAGTCCCGTTATAATATACGATGCTTTCATCGGCAATGTTCCCTAAATTTATTGTGACATTTTTTCTAGTCCAGTTACGTGGAATATCTATCGTTTTTCTTGAACCACACTACTCCATCGAAGTCTTTCATTCCCTTATCTTCCCAGTATCCCGGAAGTTCCATTGTTTTCCAGTTCTCATCCGAATAATCAGGTTCCGCCCATACTTGGTGGTCATCGCACCATCCCATATCGTGTTCGTAAAGGAGCTTGATACCACTCTTCTCTTTGACGGGCGATATTCTGCTTCTATTTTTTCTAGGATTGAACCCGAAGATTCAAGCATTTCAGTTTCTTTGTTGTAACTTGGCAGGTTTTCTAACGCATCATAACTGGCCCATGCTTCTG
>ENA-OQNC01000107-OQNC01000107.1-human-gut-metagenome-genome-assembly--contig:-NODE-107-length-12278-cov-3.539462_pt1 | contig 12278 bp, 13 predicted proteins | sample MGYA00242626_ERZ504874 | MGnify/ENA primary metagenome ERZ504874 (study PRJEB26092, sample SAMD00036411) | human gut metagenome | host: Homo sapiens | study: EMG produced TPA metagenomics assembly of...
ATTTCGTCAACTATAGGTATGGTATCCATTTTTTTTGCAGGATTTTCTGTAAAAAATGGATTACCACTTGGAGTAGCATTCATATTGGTGATTTTAATGTCAGCTTTAATTGGAGTTGTAAACGGATGTCTGGTAGTATACGGAAAAATGCCATCTTTTATTGCAACACTTGTCGTAATGAATATGTTAAAAGGCATTAACTATATTTACTCAGACGGATTACCGATTTCTGGTTTATCTGAAACATTCGGAAAACTGGCTTTAGGAAAAATTAGCAGGTATACCAATTGCAGTAATCCTTATGCTGATTGTTGCAGTCATTTTATATTTTTTCACTGCCCATACAGCAACCGGAAGAAGCTTCTTTGCAGTAGGCGGAAATAAAGAAGCAGCAAAATTATCTGGATTAAATGTTAAATATATTTCGATTCTTGCATTTGTAATATGTGGTGTGTTATCCGCGATTGGTGCATTGGGGCTTACATCCAGAACACAATCAGGAAATGTATCATTAGGAGATGAACTTTTATTTGATGTCATGACAATTTGTGTACTTGGCGGAACTTCTTTAACAGGCGGGAAAGGAAGAATTGCAGGAATTGTTGTTGGAGCATTATTCCTTCAAGTAATTTCTAATATCATGGTTTTGATGGGAATTAACACATATTGGCAGTGGGTTGTAAAGGGAATTATTCTTGTTGTCGTTGTATTGATTGATTCGTTTTCTAAAAAGGAGTAAAAAGTGGGGATAAATAAATTTGGTCAAATAGGGAAGTTAAAAGAAGAAAAAATAGAGGAATATGAAAGGCTCCATGCCGATGTTTGGCCAGATGTACTGAAGAAAATTTCGGAATGCAATATTAGGAATTATTCAATATTCCGATTTCAATCTTACGTATTTTCTTATTTTGAATACATAGGAAGCGACTATGAAGAAGATATGAGAAAAATGGAAGCAGATCCTGTCACAAGAGAGTGGTGGATGCATACCCATCCATTGTTTTACAAAAATACAGTATGGATGAGCAAAGCGAATTCTTTCATGATATGAAACTAAATTTTTAATTATGCTGGTTAAGAAAAAGGAGGTAAAAATGACATACGGTAGTAAAGTTTGGATATTTCCAGATGCAGAACTTCCACCAGAAGGGGTAAATAGTATACCAGGGCATGAATCAATTATTATTACAAATGTCAGTGATGAAGATGCATATATTAAAATAACGCTTCTTTACACAGACAAAGAGCCTGTATCGGATTTGGAAATATGTGTAAAGGCCAGAAGAGTACGGTGTCTCAGAACAAATGAAGAAAAGGATTTTGGAAAATATACAGCAGAATTTGGTGAACAGTATGCGATTATGCTGGAAAGTAATACCCCTGTAGTTGCACAGTATGGAAGGGCAGAGCCTAGAACAGTAGCATTTTATACAACGACAGGATATTCAATTTAAAAAAGAGATTAGGAGGATAATTAAATGTCAAATCATGGTAAAATTTTTATTCCGGATCACGAGTATAAGGAGAGAGTTACAAGAGCGGCAAAAATATTGCAGAGAGAAAAGCTTGATGCAATGATTGTTAATTCAAATGAAGCAGATTATGCAAATGCAAGATATTTTTCAGGATTTTGGCCATTGTTTGAAAGATCAGGGGTTGCTATTTCAGCTTCTGGAGATGCAGCTCTAATGGTAGGACCAGAAAGTAGAGAATTTGCAGCAGATCGTTCTCGTTAGGAAAAAATTTTTGTATTAAAAGAATATAGGGAAAGTGCAGATCCAGCATATCCAGAGTTGAAAGCTGATACATACCAGGATGTGTTTCATGCAATCGGAGTAAATAGGAAAGAAATTAAGAATTGGTGTCGCCAGCTATTTGGATACTTCAGTTATTATTATGGAAGGTATTAAAGCAGCATTTCCAGAAGCAGAAATTGTAAGAGCAGATCATATAATGGTAGAATTACGGTCTATCAAATCGGTAAACGAGATTAATTGCTTACGAGAAGGATATCGAATTGCTGAACTGGCGACTCAACAGGTAATTAAAGAAATTCAGCCTGGAATGACAGAACTTCAAATGGTTGGAGTTGCAGAAAGAGTAGTATATGAGCAGGGAGCAGAATATGAAGGACTTCCTATGTATGTATTTTCAGAAGCATCGACACGACACGCAATTTCCAGATCATCATACAGAGAGTTTCAGAAAGGAGATATTGTTCAGCTGAACTTGTCGGCTAAAATCGATGGATATTCTGCAGCAATCGGATATCCAATTGTTTTAGGAAAATTGGAAGGTAAAAGAAGAGATGTAGTAATGTTTGGACTTGAAGCTCATAAATGGACACAGCAGCAGGTAAAATCAGGTGTTCCGGCTTCACAGATTGCAGAAAATTTTTATAAGTATTATGTAGATAATGGATATAAAGATAATTTTGTATATGGTCCATTGCATGGAACGGGTATGATTGAAGTCGAGGCACCATGGGTTGAAACAACATCTGATTATGCTTTGAAACCGAATATGACATTCCAGATTGATACATTTATCTCAACAGATACATTTGGGGTACGCTGGGAAAAGGGGATTGCAGTAACAGAGGATGGATGTGATGTTCTCTCTCCAGAAATTGGAAAATTGTATGAACTTGAGTTTTAAATGGTATAAACATTAAAGAAGGAGGATGTGCTATGCAATTAATTGATATGCTTTTTGATGAAATTGAAGATGCAAAACGTAGAAAAGTTCCGTTTATTATCCCAATTGGAACAATTGAATATCATGCTCATCATGCAAGTTGTGGATGCGATACAATGGTTATCAATGGAATCTTTAGGGAGCTAGAGAAAACGAAAGAAGTTGTAGTTTGTCCTCCGATTTGGTATGGAGTTGCAAGTTATGCAGTAGGAGGACCTGAAACAGGGACGATACAAGTTGATGTTGATGTATATGAACAGTACATTTACAATATATTGAAATCATTATTATATGGTGGTGTGAAAAATATATATTGTGTAGCTCATCATCAGACTGAGGAAGCTGGTTTGATGCCAATGACTTTAGCGTGTCATAAAGCCGACAAAAAAATTAACTATGGAATATATGGAAGATACTCGTGGACGTGGTTGGTGGGGAAGCAATGATTATGCCGATTACTATGAAAATCTTGGATCAGGTGATGACCCATTTTCCTATATCAAGGTAATTCCATTAATCAGTCAAGAAGCGCAGCATAAGTGTGGTGGATTTGATCATGCTGGAAAATTTGAAACTAGCTTGCTATATGCTCTTTATCCAGATCATGTCGATTTAGAAAAAACAAAAGAGAACACAGAGTGGTTTGCAGAAAGTGCGAAAGAAGCAAGCAAGGAACTGGGAGAGCATATGGTAAAATGTACGTTAGAGGCACTAGAAAAGATCATTAACTAGGATATTAGAGAAAAAAATGGAGTAAATAATCAAGCGAAGAAGCAAGTAATGCTAAAAGTAACAGATAGCATTGCTTGCTTTTGTATTGAAAGCAATTTTGAATTAAAAAATTAATAAAAAACAGAAGGACTTCGTGCTATAATATGACAGACACAAATCAACGAGATACGGAGAAAATTATGCAGTTACGATACGAGATCCCGGACACATTCTGGAGTTTGTTCCGTTCGGTAAACCGGGAGATTTACATGGAGTCGCTGTTGGTGATCAATGAGGAATATCAGTACAGTAATTATTTTCTGACGAAAGAAATCTGTGTGCAGGTATTGAGTGATATGAATGCACAGAAACAGGTTTTGCTTCAACGGGAGGAGAACGAGACGGACTTTGACATGTTGGAGACGACAGCATCCCGCATTTTACGGTGGCTTTTAAAGACCGGATGGCTGAAGAAGATCGAAGATTACAGTACGATGACCACAAATATTGTGATACCGGATTATGCGGCGGTTTTTATTGAGGCATTTGAGCGACTCACGTCCGAAGAGCTGGAAGAAACAGAATTATATATTCAGAATGTATATGCTACGCTGTTTTCCTTTCAGAATAATTCCAGAGTAAATCTGAATATGCTCAGGACGGCCCTGATCAATACAAGAAAGCTGAACAAAGCGCTGCAGGATATGCTTCATAATATGGACAAGTTTTTCGAGAGGCTTTTGGATCAGGAGTCTTACGGGGAACTTTTGCGGGAGCATCTGGACGGGTATGTGGAAGAAATTGTCAAGAAAAAGTATCATATTTTAAAAACATCAGACAATTTTTATATCTACAAGATGGACATTAAAAAATGTCTCCGGGATATGCGGGAAAATGAAGAATGGATCGAAAGCATCCGGCAGAAAGCAAAAGCAGCAGGAGATACGAAAGAGGATGTGTTAGATCTGTTGGATCTGATCGAACGGGGATTTGATGATATTGAACACAGGATCTCCAATATGGACAGAGAGCATTCCAAATATGTGCGGGCAACCGTGAGCCGGATGAATTATCTGTTAAGCGGAGAGACTGATACCAAAGGGCTGGTGGTGCAGCTTCTGAATAAAATTTCTGCGCAGGAAGAACCGGAGAGGCTGCTTACAGAAGCGGGAAAACGGATGAACCTGTCTTTGTTTGAGATGATTTCCGAAAAATCATTGTATAAGAGAAGAAAACAGAGGACAGACTTTATCAGCCAGATGGGACAGGATGAAGAATATGAAGATCTGAACCGGGAGGATGTGCTGAAGTTAAACCGGATTCAGATGCGCTACAGCAGACAGGAGATTGAGGATTTTATCGAAGAGCATATGGAAAACGAAGTGATGGACGCCGGAACACTTCATATTACAGAAGAGACAGCATTTGAAAAACTGATCCTGGCATATGACTACAGTACCAGAAAGAACAGTAAATATCGGGTATTGAATGAGGAGGAGACAGTCATCCAAAGTGGACAGTATCAATATCCGGCATTAAAATTTGTGCGAAGGAGACCGCAATGATCGAATATTACGAACAGCTTTCGGAAGAAGAGCAGGACGATATCAAACATGTGATCCAGACATTATATCGTCAGACCTTTCTTCTGGAACGAAAATTTGAAAAACGGACCGGGCGGATGGTTCCGGTCAGGGAGTACCGTGTATGCAGCAAGCACAGGGAATTTCTGGAGAAATATTTTGCAGTTGCCGGAATCACACTGCAGGAAAATCTGCATATGGGCGTCATGTACATCCAGGGAGAGACACTATGGGGAGAAAAGCTCTCCAGACTTGCCACAATCTATATTCTGGTGTTAAAGCTGATCTATGATGAGCAGATGGCAGCAGTGTCATCCAGCAGCCATATCGTGACCACTCTTGGAGCAGTGAACGGAAAAGCGGGAGAATTCCATGTGTTAAGCGGCCTGCCGTCCCCGACAGAGATGCGGAGGACTGTTGCATTTTTGAAAAAATATCAGATTGTGGAACCTGTGGATGTGATGGAGGAGCTGGATGAGAACAGCAGACTTGTTATTTATCCGTGCATCAATACAGTGCTGCTTGGAGATGATATCAGAGAACTATTAGAGACGTTCAGCGAGGAGGAAGACAGTGGAGACAAAACAGGCGTTCAAAGCGCTCTCGAAAATCTGCCTGAATAACTGGCATTACATAGACAGAAAAGTACTTACTCTTAATCAGGGAATCAATTTCTTTACCGGACATTCCGGAAGTGGAAAGTCTACAGTGATCGACGCCATGCAGATCGTACTGTACGCGAACACAGACGGAAGAGGATTTTTTAATAAGGCGGCAGCAGACGACTCTGACCGTTCTCTGATCGAATATTTAAGGGGAATGGTGAACATCGGGGAAAATAACGAATCCCAGTATTTGAGAAACCAGAATTTCTCCAGTACGATCGTTCTGGAGCTGGAGCAGACAGATACGAAAGAAAAGCAGTGTGTGGGAGTGGTATTTGATGTTGAGACAGCCACAAATGAGATCAATCGCCTGTTTTTCTGGCATAAAAGCGGGCTTCTGGAAAATCAGTACCGGGCGGATAAGCGCTGCCTGACGACATTTGAAGTCAAAGAATATCTGCAGCGGACATTTTCAAAGGAAGAGTATTATTGTGGTCCGAGCAATGAGAGATTCCGCAGACAGATGTATGACATTTATCTGGGTGGTCTGGATATCGAAAAATTTCCTCGTTTGTTCAAGCGAGCCATTCCGTTCCGTATGAATATCAAACTGGAAGATTTCGTGAAAGAATATATCTGTATGGAGCAGGATATGCACATTGAAGAGCTGCAGGAAAGTGTGATGCAGTATGGAAGAATGCGCGGGAAAATCGAAGAGACCATGGAAGAAATCGGGTATCTTCAGGAGATCCGGGGTTCCTATCGGCAGTATGAAGAAAAACAGGAAGAGACGGCGTCCTGTACCTATCAGATTTCCAGGCTGGAAATCCTGCATCTGCAGAGTAAGATCCAGGAACTGAATGACCGGATGAAAGAGACACAGACGGAGATTGCAGGACAGGAAGCGAAAAGAGTCAATCTGGAGAAAGAGCAGGCAGAACTTCAGAAAGAATACGAAGCAATAATTTTGAAGATTGCGGACAGTGGTTATGCAGCCATGGAAAAAGATCTGGAGAGTCTGAACGAAGCCCTGGAACGGCTGCAGAACAGTAAGGCAAGATGGAAAAAGACTGCAGATGGTCTCAAAGAGTGGAAAGAAAAAGATGTGACGCCGAACCAGACCTTGTGGGATATTGACCGGTTTGTTTCTGGAAAGATCACGGAAGGTGAGCTGGAAAGGCTGCAGATAAGTCTGACACAGATCCGGGAAGAACTGGAAGAAGAGCGTCAGGAGACAGATGCCAGACTTCGCGCGGTCAAAAAAGAAGAAAAGGCAGCACGGGAAGAATTAAAAGAGCTGAAACAGGGAAGAAAAGCCTATCCAAAAGAACTGGAAGAAGCGAGATATGAGTTGAGAAACCGGCTGCATGAGAAGTGCGGCAAGTTTGTCAATGTGCAGATTCTGGCAGATCTTCTGGATGTGCGGGACGAACGCTGGCACAATGCCATCGAAGGATATCTCGGAAACAACAAGCTGCTTCTAGTCGTGGAACCAAAGTACGCGAAAATTGCCATGGAAATCTATCAGGACATGGATAAGAAGAAATTTTTCCGGGCAGCAGTTCTGGATACAGAAAAAGTACAGGAGACAGAATGGGAAGTAAAAGAAGGAGCCCTTGCTAAGGAGCTGATTGCAAAAGAGCCGTATGTGCAGGCATACATCAATTTCTTCCTCGGAAATGTTATCAAATGTGAAAGTATCGAAGAGCTTCGTCAGAACCGGATCGGAATCACTGCAGACTGTGTGCTGTACCACAGCTTCCGTCTGCAGCATATCAATCCGGAAAATTATACGAGAAGGGCATATATCGGAGAGACCAGTATGCGTCAGAGGATCCGCCGTCTGGAAGAAAAATGTGAGAGTCTTCAGGAGGAACGGATTCCACTGCAGGAAATGCTGGAAGAAATTCGCAGGATCTCTCAGCTGGAAGGACTGACACAGCCTCTGGAGGATTACAGACAATGGCTGTCTGATCTGCAGAAAATTCCGGCAAAGGAGGCAGAAAAGGCCAGACTTCTGGATACAATGCAGAAGCTGCGAGAGGAATCCGTTCTGGTGTGGGAGCAGCAGAAACAGGAAATCCAGCAGAAGCAGGAAGCAAAGAAAGCAGAGATTGAGGCAGTTCAGAAAACCATCTGGAATCATCAGGAAAACGGAAAACGATTCCAGAACATGCAGGTAGATTTTAATGAACAGTTAGTGCAGAAAGAAAATGAATTCCGGCAGCAGGACAGAGAAAAATATGAGCCGGAATTTCAGGAGTATCTGGAGGGCAGACAGAGCCGCAATTATGAGTACCTGATGCGGGAACGTATCAAGAAAAAACAGCCTTTGGAAGATGCGCAGGAAAAAGCATATGAAAAACTGGTAGAAGCAAGGAGTGCATATCTTCGAAAATATCCGAACAGAACCTATTCTGCAACGATCCGTGACAATGACGTGTACGAAAAGCAGCTTTCAAATCTTGAGTGCGATAACCTGGAAAAATACAGGGAAGAAGCACAGGAACAGGCGAGAGCAGCAGTGGAACACTTTAAAGTTGATTTTGTATCCAAGATTCGTTATGCAATCAAAGAGGCATATCAGAAAAAAGATGAATTGAACCGGATCATCAGCCGTCTGGATTTCGGAAAGGACAAGTATCAGTTTGTCATTACGAAAAACAAAGGTCCGGACGGACGATTCTATCGGATGTTTATGGATGACGCATTGGATATCAATCCGTCTCAGTTGAGTGACCACATGGAAAATCAGATGAACCTGTTTACCATGGAGCATGAGGAAGAATACGGAGATCTGATGAATGAGCTGATCGAGATTTTCATTCCGCCGGAGAATGCCACCAGGGAAGAGCTGGAGGAAGCCAAGAAAAATATGGATAAATATGCAGATTATCGCACGTATCTTTCCTTTGATATGCAGCAGATCGTGCAGGGAGAAAAGGATATGCGGATCGGTCTGAGCAAGATGATCAAGAAAAATTCCGGTGGAGAAGGTCAGAACCCACTTTACATCGCGCTTCTCGGACAAGCTTTGTCACAGATTTACAGAATCAATCTGTCTCCGAAGATCAAGCGTCCGCCAACCCTGCGTCTGGTTGTCCTGGATGAGGCATTTTCCAAAATGGATGCAGAGAAAGTAACAAGTTGTATTTCTCTGATCCGGGGACTGGGATTTCAGGCGATTATCAGTGCAACAAATGATAAGATTCAGAACTATCTGGAAAATGTAGACAAGACATTTGTGTATGCCAATCCAAATAAAAGGCATATTTCAATACAGGAATTTGAACGAATGGAGTTTGAACAGCTGCAAGGGGAAGAATGATGACGTGGATATTGGGAAAAATTGTGGAATTGCTGGAAAGTGGTGAAACAAACTGGCGTACAGAAAAATGCGGAAGAAAAACATTGAATAACAGCGCCAAAAGCGCCAGTGAAATACCACCTTTGTATCAAGGCTGTTCACGGGAAAAAGCAATACAGGAAGCGATTGATCTGCAGGAAAAAGGACTGGTGAAGATCAACTGGCTGATCCGAGGGAGCGATATCAAAAGTCTGGTGTTTCATCTGGAAGACAGAGATCAGTTCTATCAGTTGTATCGTGAAAACGTAAAACCGAGGTTTATTCCCAAACAACAGAGATTGTGGAAGTATCAGGAATTTTTGAGAAAAGAAATGTCTGTGGTTCAAAAACCATGGATCCGGAGCTACTATGTGGATCTTCTGGAAAAATCTGAGAAAAATAATGGAAACTGGGAACCGGATGAAAGACTGAAACAAGTGCGGCAGTATGCAAAATGCTTTCGGGAACTGGATAAATTGCAGAAACTGACTTATGCGAAAGTATTTGCGAGCAATTCTCTGGAGGGATCCAAAAGTTTCACGAAAGAGATGAAACAATATGTCATCCGTCAGGCCAGAAAAACCAATCCAGACAGAACAAAGCTTTTGGATGATATAGAAGTTTTGGAAGAGATTGTATTGATTCGAGACTGTTATCAGAGTATGTATATCAAAGGAGAATTGCTGCTGTATTTTGTAGATGACAGAGGAAGAACAGCCGCTGTTAATACGAAGATTTGGAAATATGGAACAATTCTGGAGGGAGAATCATTATTGCATGCAGAGCTGGAACCAGAGCAGCCACAGATACAAAAAGTGATTATCTTTGAGAATAAAATGAATTTTGTGATGGCGCCTTATGAAGAAGGAACATTATATTTATTTGTGGGTGGATATCCGGGACCGAAAGTTTGCCGGATTTTACATAAACTAAATAAGATTTCGAAAAAGAGACAGCGCCATATAGATGTATATCACAGTGGGGATCTGGATTATGGCGGAATCCGCATTTTTCAATACGAAAGAAATCAGGTTTTCCCGGATTTGAAACCATTACAGATGGATGCAGATACTTATTTACAGCATCAGCAGTATTCGTATCCGATTCGGGAAGAGACAAAAAGAAAACTGAAAAAACTGGAAGATGGAAATGAGCAGATCAAACAGCTGTTGGAACTTATTATTCAGGAAGGCAGAGGGATTGAACAGGAGAGTTTTATTGAGGTAGATCTCTGCTGAGATAATACAGAGAAAAGAGGGAATCACATATGAAATTAATGATCGCATCAGATATTCACGGTTCTGCATATTACTGCAGAAAAATGTTGGAAGCTTACGACAGAGAAAAAGCAGACAAGCTCCTTTTATTGGGAGATATTTTATATCACGGTCCGAGAAATGACCTGCCAAAAGAATATGCGCCGAAAGAAGTCATTGCCATGTTAAATGCAAGAAAACAGGAAATCTTATGTGTCAGAGGAAATTGTGACACGGAAGTGGATCAGATGGTTCTGGAATTTCCGATTCTGGCGGACTATTGTTTTTTGAATCTGAATGGACAGAATATTTATGCAACACATGGTCATGTGTGGAATCCGGGAAAGCTGCCGATGCTGAAAGCAGGGGATATTCTGCTGAACGGACACACACATATACCGGCATGTGAAAAGATTCATACGGAAGCAGATCAGAGTGTCATGTACATGAATCCGGGTTCTGTGTCGATTCCAAAAGAAAATTCAGAACACAGCTACATGATCTGTGAGAATGGTGTGTTTGAATGGAAAAATTTAGAGGGAGAGGGTTATCAAATATGGAAGAGAGATACGCGTTGCTGATCGATGCGGACAATGTTTCAGCAAAATATATCAAACCGATACTGGATGAGTTATCCAAGTATGGGAATGTCACGTACAAGAGGATTTACGGGGACTGGACCAGCACCTACAATTCCAGCTGGAAAGAGGTGCTTTTGCAGAACTCAATCACACCGATCCAGCAGTTCAGCTATACTCATGGGAAAAATGCGACCGATTCGGCAATGATCATTGATGCCATGGATATGCTGTACACAAGCGAGCTGGAAGGATTCTGTCTGGTGTCCAGTGACAGCGATTTTACAAAGCTGGCAAGCAGACTTCGGGAAAGCGGAAAAATGGTGATTGGAATGGGAGAAGATAAGACACCGCCGCCGTTTCGAAAAGCCTGTGATATTTTTACCGTATTGGAATTGCTGTTAGAAGACAGCATGCTTGAAAAACCGGAAAAAGCAGCGGCACATGCAGTTGTAGGAAAAGAGTCCAAAAAAGAGTCTGCCGGTGCAGTCTCCAAGAGTCAGATTGAAGAAGCGGTCGTGAAGATTATTACAGAAAATCAAAACAACGATAAGGAGACTGGACTTGGAGAGGTCGGAAGCCGTCTGGTCAAACTGTACCCGGATTTCGATGTGCGAAGATATGGATACAGTCTGTTGTCCAAGTTTCTGGAAACATTTCCAAAACTGAAGCTGTTACAGGATGGAACGAAAGTATCCGTGACATTGTATGAAGATAAAAGTCAGCAGGAGCGTATTGAAGAATATATTATGTACCAGTTGAAACAGGCGGGATGTCAGGGAGTATCTCTGGGAACTCTCGGAAATAAGATTCGAAATAAGTTCGGGAATTTTAAAGTGAGAGATTATGGATATTCGCAGTTTCAGCAGTATATCAAAAGCTTTCCGGATGTAGATTTAAAGGATGACGGAGAGCAGAAGTGGGCAGTGTTAAGAAGATAGAGTAAAGCCAGGGGCCATTGGAATCCCCTGGTTTTACTAAGAACAAATTTATGGATTATAAATTTTCCAGAAATTTGATTGCATCCTGTACAGTTGTAAACGTTAAAGTGGATTGATATAGCCAACGGTTTCTTACGTTATTATCTTCTAATGTCGGCAAGCCTTCAATATGTTCTAACACCCAGTCACCATTGATCATAGCTGTGTTTAAATTTTCTGCTATTTTTCTAGTCATAACTGGATTTCCTTTTGTATAACCAGGACATTCATTCAACAGCATTTTCATAACATTTTCTTTTTCAGCAACATTTTGAATAGATGGACATATCTTTTTATAATGCAGTAAAAACCAGTATTCCACGCATCCTGTTGTCATTAGAAGACGTACTCGTATATTGGGCTTTTTCCTTAGTTTTTGTAAAACAGAATTATTTTTTATTCTTATCCAACTTCCTGTTGTCCATCATCGACATCAAAGAAGAACCAGATTTCGTCTGTGACTTCCGCATTATTTCGATATTTAGCTTCTTTTTTGTAATTTTTTATTCTGCAGTAGAAAAT
>ENA-OQNC01000108-OQNC01000108.1-human-gut-metagenome-genome-assembly--contig:-NODE-108-length-12254-cov-2.474396_pt1 | contig 12254 bp, 12 predicted proteins | sample MGYA00242626_ERZ504874 | MGnify/ENA primary metagenome ERZ504874 (study PRJEB26092, sample SAMD00036411) | human gut metagenome | host: Homo sapiens | study: EMG produced TPA metagenomics assembly of...
TGGAATATCCGCAGGAACAGGCAATATTCTGGATGGACAGGCTGCTTGACTGGAGCAGCTCTTCGGATTTTGTAATCCGGTACCGAGTGAGGAACTGCTGCGGGGAAAGCTGTACGGTTTTTAGAAACAGTTCCGTCAGATAACTCCGGTTCAAAGACAAATAGTCCGCGATTTCCTGTACAGTGAGTGGATTCTGATAATTTTTATGGATGTAGGAGATCGCCTGATTAATATATACGCTGGATGTATTCTGCTGAGGAGAAACCGTACATCCGGCGTCCTCCACCAGAAGGGCGAGAAACTGCATCAGAATTCCCTGGATGTAAATCTCATTTGCGGCACTTAAGGCGTGATGCTTCATCATGTCCAGGATATAGGATTTTGCGGTATCGATCTGGGTACAGGAAAAAATCGGATTTCTGGCAGAAAGACCGGCAAGCCGCAGATATTTTTCTGCATCATGACCGCCGATACCGACCCAGAGATAGCTCCAGGGATTCACTGAATCCGCCTGATAAAAAGTCAGCTTACCGGGATGAATGAGAAATCCCTGTCCCTGTTTGATCGGATAGCGTTCTTCACCGGAGTAAAATACACCTTCTCCCTCCAGACAGAGATGAAGCAGGTAGCAGTTCCGGACTGCCGGCCCGAAGGAATAGGAAGGGGGGCAGTCCTGCATTCCGCAAAAGACAGTGTAAATGTCTGAGAAGATACTGTGATAAATATCGGATTGTGAATAAGAGGACATAGGGGACTCCTTTCGTGTGAATGTCTGTGATATTTTATCATGTTTCGATATCTCTGACAACTTATATACCCATTTGAATCATGAAAAAGCACGAATGATAATAGAGATGAAAGCCAAAGAGCAGAGATTTTTTATTGCGCAGTTTTTGCGGGGAGGGGTATAATATAATAGGAGAAATTGCAGATTACGGTTTGAAATCAAGAAGGAATGAGGGAAAATATGAACACAATCGTAGAAATGGACCATGTGACCAAAACATACCGCAGAAAAATCAAAAGCGGGAAAGGAATCTTCAAAAGCAGTAAATTCGAGACAAAAGAAGCAATCAAAGATATTTCGTTTCAGATCAAAGAAGGAGAGATGGTCGGAATTGTAGGACTAAACGGTGCAGGAAAATCCACATTGATCAAATCCATGCTGGGAATTCTTTCTCCGGACAGCGGGGAAGCGAAAATGTTCGGAAGGGACAGTTTTCAGTTCCGCAAGAAAAATGCAGAATATATCGGGGCAAATTTTGGACAGAAAAGTTCTCTTGTATGGGATCTTCCCTTTATTTACTCTCTGGAGTTAAACAAGAAAATATACCGGGTATCGGACGAACGGTATGAGGAAATTATAGAAGAACTGGAACAGTTTTTGCAGATTGGGGAACTGTTAAACGATCGACATTTACCATGCCGTGATCCGGGTAGCCGTCAGTGCGCTGATTCCGATCGCTCTGGCGAATTATTATCCGACAGTCTGCATGCTGGGAGAGGGCAGCAGCGGGATTTTGCTGTATATAGCAGGTGCCTGTGTCATATTGGGGGTCATTGACGTTCTGGTGTGGAAGAAAGGGATGAAAGCGTATCAGAGTACCGGGGCATAAAGATAAACCAAAACCTTCTTGCGGCGGGAATAAAAATTACATATAATAGAAGTAATTGATAAAAAGAGGCGTTCGATGGCAGAAAAAGAGACATGGAGGAATCAGATATGAGTTTTCAAATTTACAATTGGCTGGAAAAATATGTGCATGAAGTGGTAAGTACATTTGGATACCGCATCTGGTTTATCGGGGTACAGGGCAGTTATGCCAGAGGGGAAGCCACAGAAGAGAGTGATATTGATGTGGTTCTGATTCTGGATACGCTTCTTCCGGCAGATCTGAGGATCTACAGAGGGATGCTCAATCGTCTTCCGTACCGGGAAAAGATCTGCGGATTTATTTCCGGCCGAGAAGAGCTGGAGAACTGGTCTAAAGCAGATCTTTTTCAGTTTTGTCAGGACACGATGCCGCTGAAAGGAAGTCTGGATGAGATCGTGGCAAAGCTGGATATGGCAGACGTGAGACGGGCGGTTCATACGGGAGCCTGCAATCTGTATCATGCCGCCTGTCACAATATGCTCCATGAGCAGAGTCGGGAAGTTCTGATGGAATTATATAAGACATCGGTATTTACAATCCAGGCGGAATATTTTTTTAAAGACCGGGAATTATCTGAGAAGAAAAGCCGAGCTGTTTCCGAAGCTGAACGGACTGGATCGGGAGATTTTGTATATTGCGATCGAGATGAAGCAGAAAAGCGGAAAAGTGAAAGGCAGTTTTGATGAGCTTTCTGAAAAGCTGATCGTGTGGTCCAGCGGACTGATCAGACAATATCAGGGAGAAAAATGAATGAATACATATAAATTGCTTCAAAAATAGGCGCGTTCCAATGAAAATATGCGGGAAAATGCAGAAAATTGCAAGAAAGGATTGACGAAACATCAAAAAGTCGATAGAATAACAACCAGTGATAAAAGAATTGGAGGAATCTTGCAATGGCGGCGTATAAGGATTTGACGAAGGAAGAATTATTGGAATTAAAAAGCGGGCTTCAGGCTCAGTTTGAAGAGGTAAAAGCCAGAGGGCTGAAACTGGATATGTCCAGAGGAAAACCGGCAGCAGCACAGCTGAATCTGTCTATGGAGATGATGAACATTTTAAACAGTGGAACAGATCTTGTCTGTGAAGACGGTGTGGACTGCAGAAATTATGGTGGCCTGGATGGAATCGCAGAGGCAAAACAGCTTCTGGCAGATATGATGGAAGTACCAAAAGACAACGTGATCGTATTCGGAAATTCCAGTCTGAATGTGATGTATGATACAGTAGCCCGTGCGATGACACACGGAATCATGGGAAGTACTCCATGGTGCAAGCTGGATAAAGTGAAATTTTTATGTCCGGTTCCGGGATATGACAGACATTTTGCAATCACAGAACATTTTGGAATTGAGATGATCAATGTTCCGATGACAGCAACAGGTCCGGATATGGATCTGGTGGAAAAACTGGTCAGTGAAGATCCGGCGATCAAAGGTATCTGGTGTGTACCGAAGTATTCCAATCCACAGGGAATCACATATTCTGACGAGACAGTGTATCGTTTTGCAAACTTAAAGCCGGCAGCAGAGGATTTCCGTATCTTCTGGGATAATGCATATTGTGTACATCATCTGTACGAAGACAAACAGGATTACCTGCTCGAGATTCTGATGGAATGTAAAAAAGCAGGAAACCAGGATATGGTATACAAGTTTTCTTCTACCTCCAAGATCAGTTTCCCGGGTTCCGGTATCGCAGCAATCGCGGCTTCTGATGCGAACCTTGCAGACATCCGCAATATGATGAAAGTGCAGACGATCGGCCATGACAAAGTAAATCAGCTTCGCCATGTCAGATTCTTCAAAGATATTCATGGAATCGTCGAGCACATGAAAAAACATGCAGATATCATGAGACCAAAATTTGAGACGGTTATCAACACATTAGAGCGTGAACTGGGAGGACTCGAGATTGGTTCGTGGATCGCTCCGCGTGGCGGATACTTTATCTCCTTTGATGCCATGGAAGGATGTGCCAAAGCAATCGTTGCAAAAGCGAAAGAAGCAGGGCTTGTGATGACAGGCGCCGGAGCAACATTCCCATATGGAAAAGATCCAAAAGACAGCAACATTCGTATTGCTCCGTCTTATCCGACACCGGAAGAGCTGGCAGTTGCAGCTGAGATTTTTGTACTCAGTGTAAAACTGGTCAGCATCGATAAATTGCTGAAAAATTTATAAGATTGTTTCATGAAAAAGGACAACTGACTTTGAGTACAGCCCTCAAAATCAGTTGTCCTTTTTTGTGTGGTCATGCGTTATTTCTCTGTTTTTACGGCATGTTTTTTTCGGCAGCGTGAATCCATTTCCATGCACTTCATTTACCTTTCCGATGATCATAAATGCAGTAGGGTCGATTTCCATAACGAGCTGATTGAGTTTTGTAAAGCTCCCGGTTGGAAATGACGGTCAGGATCATATTTTGTCTGGAATGAAGATATCCGGTTTCTGTATGAAGCAGCGTAGATCCCCCGATCCATCTTCCTCGTAATGGCTTCATTGATTTCATCGGATTTCTGGCTGATGATCTTGACCTGCGTCTGAGCCTGGCCGATGACAAGAATTTTATCCAGTACAATGGTGTAGGTCATGACAAGAAGAATTCCGTACAGAATGGCCTCTTTGTCACAGAATAATGCCTGACCGATCAGGATCAAAAAGTCAAATACATAGAGCATTACAGAAACAGGCAGTCCGAATTTTTTGTTCAGGATCAACGGAGGGATATCCATGCCTCCGGTAGAAGCTCCGCACCGTATGACGATTCCCAGTGAAAATCCGATAAAGAGTCCTCCGAAGATGCTGGATAACATCCGGTCATCCGTGATTGTGGAAAGCGAAGGGATATTTTGGAAAAATCCAAGTGCAATCGGATAGTAAAAGGTACTGATCAGTGTGGTCAGGGCAAAATCAAATCCCAGTATCAGCGCACCGAGTAAAAACATGATGCAGTTGAAGATAAACACAAAGACAGAAATCGGCAGATGCAGATAATGATTTATGATCAGAGAAAGTCCGGTGGTTCCTCCGGTCATCAGCTCGTTGGGAAGAACAAACATGACGATTCCCAGTGCCATGGTGGTGTTGCCAAGGAAAATCATGAAAAGATTTTTGGGCCTAAAAATATTGGTTTTCATGGTTTTGACACTCTCCTTTGAAATAATTATGCGTTAAGTTACTATGGTAAAGCGAAAAAAAACAGGCTGCACATCAGCCTGTCTGTTGATTATATGAAATTGAAAAAGATGTTCTGTCAGATCTTTTCATTTGCGTTCGCTTCCTTTTTTGATTTCCGAAAAACAGTATAGCATAATTTCAGGGAAAAGTACAAGAAGAAAGTGTGAACAATACGGAGAAAAAGACATAATATAAGGAAAAAAGGATGTGCGTAAAATGGCATATGAGACATATGGACAAATAAACGGTGTGATAAGGGAGATTCAAAGAGGGGATTCCTGCTGCAGCCAGATTCTGCGTCTGGATACAGAAAACGGAGAAGTACGCTTTACCGTGATGGCGGATACAATGGTGATCGAAAATGTAAGGCTGCGAAGAGGAATGCGGGTTGCCGCGTTTTATGATACCAGCCTTCCGGTTCCGGCAATTTATCCTCCTCAATACCGGGCAGAGATTGTGACAGTGCTTCGGGGAGAACAGAATGTGATGCTGAATTTCTTTGATGAAAATCTGGTGGCAGAAGATAATTCACTTCGGTTAAATCTCAGTCCTGTGACAAATATCATGACACAGAACGGGCAGAGATTTACCTGCAGTCCGAGAAACATGGAGTTGTTAGTCTATTATACCAATACGACATTCAGCATACCGCCGATGACAACGCCCCAGAAAGTGATCGTAATGTGCGAGATGTAGAAAGATAAGAATTTGTTATTGGAGAAATCGATCATAAGCTGGTCTCTTTTCCGGGAATGCAGTATAATAAAAACAGAGCAAAAGGGGGGATGATGTGAATATCAATTTAAAACAGTTGGAGGCGTTTTGCGCACTGGTGCGCTCGGTGCGGCAGTGATCGGATGGCAGAAATGAAAGGGAGGCAGAAGAAAAGATGAGTGACAAAGAAGAGATTGTGTTTTGTAAAGGCGGGGGCTGCACGGCAAAACTGGGCCCGGGAATCCTGGCAAGAGTTCTGGGAAAGATACCAAAGACGAGGGACGAAAACCTGATGATCGGATATGACAGTTCAGACGATGCAGCAGTGTACAAACTGACAGATGATCTGGCAGTGGTGCAGACGCTGGACTTTTTTCCTCCCATGGTGGATGATCCCTACACATTCGGACAGATCGCGGCAGCAAATGCATTAAGTGACATTTATGCCATGGGCGGAGATGTCAAAACCGCATTGAATATTGTCTGCTTTCCGGAAAACTGGGATTTGAACATACTGGGGCAGATTATGCTGGGTGGCGGAGAAAAAGTCAAAGAGGCGGGCGGTGTTCTGGCAGGCGGACATTCGATCGCGGATACAGACGTCAAATACGGACTTTCTGTAATGGGAACCATACACCCGGACAAGGTGTTTGCAAACAATGGATGCCGGGCGGGGGATGTTCTGATCCTGACAAAACCACTTGGAGTTGGAATCGTGTGTACTGCAAACCGGATCCAGGAAGCATCCGAAGAAGCAATGGCGCAGGCAATCCGTTCCATGACCACCCTGAACAAGTATGCCTCAGAAGTAGTGAGAAAGTATCAGGTGCACGGCTGTACCGATGTGACTGGATTTGGTTTTCTGGGACATCTCCTGGAGATGCTGGGAGATGCATATTCTGCCCGCGTCGAAAGCAGTCAGGTTCCATATATTCCGGAGGCGTTTGATTATGCAGGGGAATTTTACCTGACTGCAGCAGCCCAGAGAAACAGAAACCATGTGGGAGAAGACGTGCAGTTTTTTGAGGTTCCGTTTGAAATGGAAGAGATTTTATTTGATCCGCAGACATCCGGAGGGCTGCTTGTCAGCATAGAAAAAAGTGATGCGGAGCAGTGTCTGGAAGAGTTGAAGGCTCTGGGACTGCCCTGTGCGATTGTGGGAGAAGTCACAGAAAAAAGAGAGAAAAAAATAGAAGTGAGATAGAGGTGCAGAGAACATGAAAAAATATATGGTAGATGCAAGAGGAAAACAGTGTCCGATTCCGGTAGTGGAGACGAAAAAAATGCTGGCACAGATGGCAGAATCAGATATCGTAGAGACACTGGTGGACAATGCCATTGCCGTGCAGAATCTGGAGAAAATGGCAAAACAAAAACAGCTGGAATGTTCCTGGGAACAACAGGATGAACATACATATCGGGTTTTTATAAAGGCAGAAGGCGCTGTGGATGAAGCGGGGGAAGAGACTGCAGAATGTATCCCGTGTCAGCCGGTCTCCGAAAAAACAGGAAATACAATCGTTGTGTTATCTTCTGACTGCATGGGAGAGGGGGAGTGAAGTTCTTGGAAGGGCACTGATGAAAGGCTTTATTTATGCGCTCACGAGTCAGGAAGAGCTTCCGGATACAGTCATCATGTATAATAGAGGCGCCAGACTTCCGGTAGAAGGCTCCGAATCCCTCGAAGATCTGAAGCTTTTGGAATCGCAGGGAGTGGAGATTTTGACTTGTGGAACATGTCTGAATCACTACGGACTGACGGAGAAGCTTTCTGTGGGAAGTGTTACAAATATGTATGTGATCTGTGAAAAAATGCTGCAGGCAGAAAAGGTTGTGAAGCCATGATTTATCTGGACAGCGCGGCAACCAGCTACTATCGTCCGAGAGAAGTGGCGCAGGCAGTGTATGATGCGATCCTGACCATGGGAAATGCAGGCAGAGGAAGCCATACATCCAGTCTGAACAGTGCCCGCATGATCTATGAGACAAGGTGTCTGCTGAATGAATTATTTCACGGACCGGGACCGGAGCAGGTGGTGTTTACCAGTAATGCTACGGAAGCTCTTAATATTGCAATTCAGGGGCTGACAGCTCCCGGGGTGCGGATGGCAGCGACAGCAATGGATCACAACAGTGTCTTACGCCCCGTGTATCTGGCAAAAGAGAGAGGGTGCAGCCTGCAGATCCTGGATGTGGATGAGAAGGGGCGGCTTTCCCTGGAAAAGCTGGAAGAATTGTTTCAAAATGGTGTCGATATCTTTGCCTGTACCCATGCATCCAATGTGACAGGAAACTTAAATCCACTGACAGAAATCGGAAAACTGTGCAAAAAATACGGCGTGTTGTTTCTATTGGATGCGTCTCAGACAGCAGGAGTATTTCCAATCGATATGGAACGAGATTTTATTGATATCCTCTGCTTTACCGGACATAAGGGCCTGATGGGACCACAGGGAACAGGGGGGATGATCGTACAAAAATCTGTACACCTGCCTGCGTTTAAAACCGGGGGAAGCGGAGTGCAGAGCTTTCTGAAAACACAGCCCAAGGAGATGCCGACTGTACTGGAAGCGGGGACGTTAAACGGGCATGGGATTGCCGGATTACATGCAGCATTAAACTACATTTTGAATGTCGGAACAGAACAGATCAAAAGGATTGAATGTCAGAGAATGCGGCAGTTTTATGAGGGAATCAAACATCTGGATGCTGTAAAAATCTATGGAGACTTTTCAAATATGGAACGGGCGCCGATCGTCGCTTTGAATATCGGAAATTATGACTCTTCTGCAGTCAGCGATGAGCTTTCCGAGGTGTACGGGATTCAGACGCGTCCTGGGGCACACTGCGCACCCTGATGCACAGGGCACTTCATACAGAGGAACAGGAATCGTACGATTAGTTTTCTCATTTCTCAGTGAAGAACAGGTGGAGGAAGCGGTACAGGCAATCAAAGAAATGACAGCAGGAGAAGAGATATGAGACCAAAAGAATTACGTATCATAGTGACATTTGAAACGACAACAGCTGCGATGGCATTTGAAAGCGAAGGCAAAAAGCGGCAGATCGGGGGAAGACTGATCCCAGTTCCAAGGGAGATCACATCTGGATGCGGACTGAGCTTTTCAGCACCGATAGAAGTAGAAAGAACAGATTTACAATCTGATACAGCAGCTGCAGTACCAACAGGTGCTGGAACTGATAATATAAAAGAAGAGAAGCAGTTCAGGTATGATCCTGATCGCTTCTCTTCTTTTTTGTTTATTCTTCCGGAGGTGTTACGGTACCGGAATCTCCATTGCTGTTTCCGTTATTATTTCCGTTGTTGTTTCCATTGTTTCCGGAATTGTTGTTGTTATCACCGGACTGATCGGAATTTCCGGAATCCTCATTATCTTCGGAATCCTGGCTGTTCTGAGAATCGGAATCCTCTTTGTTCTTATCGTCATCATCCTCGTCATCCTCTTCTTCCTCATAGTGGCCGGAGCAGCTCTGCGTCGGACCGGTTCCTTTTGCGAAATATTCCGTGTAGGACGGACAACTGCTGACCGCCAGAAGACCAGTGACAGAACATACTGTTTTCTGCTCTACAGATGCAGGCATGGTAAAGTTCTTTACCTGAAGACCGAGTGTAGTGTTGACACGGTCCATGATATTTTTCCACATGACTTCGTGCCAGGTCTGATTATAGATATTCTCCATTGGTTTATTGGAATCATATCCACCCCAGACAGAGCATGTATAGTACGGTGTGTAAGCAGCAAGCCAGAGGTCAGTACTGTATTCGGAAGTACCGGTTTTTCCGGATGCAGGCATTCCATTTGCAAGCTGTGCAGCTGTACCGGTACCACGTTTGATCACATCCTGCATAGCATTCGTCAGAAGTGCTGCTGTGGAATCCTTTACAACCTGATGAGTCTCAGGAGTACTGTTGTCCAGAATGACATTGCCGTCATGATCCAAAACCTTTGTATATAAGATCGGTTTTGTGTACACTCCATTGTTGGCCAGTGCAGCATAGGCAGCAGTCAGTTCAATGTTATAAACACCGTTTGTGATACCGCCGAGTGCAGTGGACTGGTTGTAATCGTTGTGTGCCGGATCATCTTCTTTGCTTACCAGTGTAGTAAATCCAAAGTTCTCAAGATATTTCATACCTGTATCGATACCGATATCAGTCAGAGTACGTACCGCACAAACGTTCATGGAGTGGAGGATTGCATAGCGGACAGTAGCCTGTCCAATATATTTGCCATCCCAGTTGTTGACCGGAGTTCCGTCGCTGTATGTGTACGGAGAGTCTTCGATCAGAGAAGCCAGAGTATATTTTCCGGTATCGATCGCCGGAGCATAAACACCCAGCGGTTTGAAACAGGAACCTGGCTGCCGGTAAGAATCGGTCGCACGGTTCAGAGAAAAGCTGGCTGTTTTTTCCCCTCGGCCACCGACAATGGCTTTGACTTCTCCCGTATACTGATCCATCAAAACAACAGAAGTCTGAGGCTGTGGAGGGATTGTAATACTTTCGTCTACAGTATCCCCTTCCTGGATATTAAGTGTTGTCTTATATTCAGCAACTGCCTGATTGGCTTCATCCGGGGAAGAGAAGACAAGTGGATATTCACGTCCCCATGCTGCCTGAATATAATCTCCTACATTGTTCTGGCTGTAGTTTTCAACAGAACCGTCAGCACGTGTAACAGTCAGTGCATATTGCAGTCCGTATTCGATGGTAGATGGATAGTTGCTCGGATCGGCAACCTCTTCATCGCAGATCTGCTGGATCGTCGGATCCTGTGTCGCATAAATCGTCAGACCGCCGCTGTACAGCAGATTATGTGCCTGTGTTGCAGTGTAAGATTTACGCTCCTGCAAATCGTTTAATATCTGTTCTGCAAGCTCATCGATAAAATATGTGTTCGGTTTTTCCGCATCAGAGCCGACTGCAGTAGGCTGAATCCTGTCATAGACAGGGTCTGCCTTGGCCTCATCAAATTCCTGCTGGGTGATGTAGCCCTGTTCCAGCATGTTGTTCAGTACAATGTCCCGTCGTTTGGCGTTCTCCTCCGGATGAGTCACAGGATCGTATCTTGTCGGGTTCTGGGTGATCCCGGCGATGACTGCACACTCCGAAAGTGTAAGCTCTGAGACATCTTTGTTAAAGTAGCGCTTTGCGGCAGACTGAACACCGAGACAGTTCTGTCCCAGGTTGATGGTGTTCATGTAGGCTTCCAGAATCTCTTCTTTGGTCATCTGCTTTTCAATTTCCAGGGCAAGATACTGCTCCTGCTAGTTTTCGCTCCAGACTGTACGAAAAACGTTTTTTCATTCGTGAAATTCGGGAACACGTTATTTTTTGATCAGCTGCTGGGTGAGCGTACTGGCTCCTTCTGAAAAGTCTCCGCTTGTGATACCTACAAGACCGGCGCGCAGGATACCCTGCAGGTCGATTCCGTTGTGCTCGTAGAAACGCTCGTCTTCAATCGCTACAAATGCATTGGCAAGATATTTTGGAATTGTGTCAATGGTCTTGTAGACACGGTTGGATCCGGCTTCTCGGAACTGCCCCAGATTCTGACCGTTAGATGCCGCAACCACCTGGGATTTATATCCGCTTGGTTTGACTTTGGCAGGAGTGATCTCTGGCGCATCGTCAATGATCTTCTTGACGAAAAGACCGCCGCCTACGGCACCGATGATGCAGATGAGAAGGAAACAGATGACAACGGCCTTAAAGACACGGACGCCGACCCGTTTCTTTTTCATATTTTCTTTGAAGATACATTTTTTTTCTTCTTTCGAAAGGCTTTCTTTTCCGTAATTCATGAATAATATCCTCCTTTATTCATTCTATTCATTATATCAAATTTGCTCTTTTAAAGCAAAGGAAAAAGAAAAAGTTCATATTCTTATAAAAAAAATTTAAGAATTGCACAGTTTTTCTTGTGTTTGTTCCAAAGGCATAGTATATATAATTAAGAAAGAACAGGCAGAAAAAACCTGAAACAAACAAAAGGCATGGAAAAAGCAAGGTGGGAGACAGATGGAATACAGGACAGTATATCAGGGCGGCAAGGGCGAGATTGTAGGAAAAAAAGTCCCGGTTTATCGCGGAAGTATTTTTGGTGCACTCGGAGGAGGAAGCCATGCAGTATCTGGAACAGATACGGAAAAAGTACTGGGATGCAAGGCATCACTGCTGGGCCTATGTAATCGGAGAAGAACGCGTGACAGAGCGCTGCAGTGATGATGGGGAACCGAGCGGTACAGCGGGCAAACCGATTCTGGAGGTCATCCGGGGAGCGGGCCTTCACAATATTTTTGTAGTTGTGACACGGTATTTTGGCGGGACACTTCTCGGAACGGGAGGCTTGGTGAGAGCGTATACCGAATCAGCAAGAGAAGGGATTTCCCACAGTCAGATTATTACCAAAATCTATGGATTTAAACTGAATCTTACAACAGATTATACCGGATTGGGGAAAATTCAGTATCTGCTGGGACAAAGAGGGCTGACAATCCTGGACAGTGTGTATACAGAGAAAGTAGATCTGACTGTCCTGATTCCGAAAGAGGAGGAGTCAAAGCTGATCGCTGAGATCACAGAAGCGACAAATGGTCAGACCGGAATAGCCAGAACAGGAGAGTGCTGGTTTGCCAACGTAGATGGTGAGATGGTCGTATTTGAATAAGTGACAATAAAAAG
>ENA-OQNC01000110-OQNC01000110.1-human-gut-metagenome-genome-assembly--contig:-NODE-110-length-12080-cov-3.059734_pt1 | contig 12080 bp, 10 predicted proteins | sample MGYA00242626_ERZ504874 | MGnify/ENA primary metagenome ERZ504874 (study PRJEB26092, sample SAMD00036411) | human gut metagenome | host: Homo sapiens | study: EMG produced TPA metagenomics assembly of...
GGCTTTCTTAACTGTTGTCAGATTCGCACAGTACCAGTGTCCTCTTCGGCAGTTTGCCGCCATGTTCGCATAGTATTCGTGTACTCCCATCTTTATCAGATTTCTTTTCTTTGTTCTCGGAAGTTTCCACTGTTTCCATATACACATGCGTATTCTGTGATAGAGCCATCCGTTGATGTCTTCAATGTTATTCTTCATGCTTGCTATTCCGTAATAGTTCAGCCACCCTCTTGCATATACCTTGATTTTCTCAAGGCTTGGCTTGATTGACTGACATCGTTTACGGGAAGACAACTCTTTCAGTCTCGACTTAAACTTTCTCCATGACTTTGGATGAACGCGAACATAAATACCCGTTCCATTCCTTCCCAATGCAAAGCCAAGATACTTAAAAATTTCGGATTGCAAACACACTGACAGTACGGCTTTTCTTTCTGTTGACTGTAAGTTTCAGCTTCTCTTCAAGGTATTTCGTACTGCTTTCCAGAAGTCTCTCCGATGCTCGCTTGCTCTTCGCAAGGAGCACGATGTCATCTGCATATCTGATGCATGGCACTCCTCTCTTCACAAACTCCTGGTCAAACTCATTGAGGTAGATATTCGCCAGTAATGGGGATAGGTTTCCTCCTTGTGGCGAACCTTCCTCTGTTTCCATCACCACTCCATTCTCCATTACCCCGCTTTTCAGATAACGCTTGATCAACTGTACCACCCGTTCGTCCTTTACAGTCTTACGTAGTAAGTTAATAAGGATTTCATGGTTAAGTGTATCAAAGTATTTCGATAAATCTAAGGATACTGCATATGTGTATCCTTCTTCTGCATACTCCTTCACTTTAAGTATTGCTTCTTTAGCGCTTCTGCCCGGACGATAGCCAAAGCTTCCATCCGCAAACAACGGTTCATAGATTGGCACTAACTGTTGTGTTATTGCCTGTTGGATTGTTCGGTCTATCACCGTTGGTATGCCAAGCTTTCGCACACCACCGTCTGGTTTCGGAATTTCAACCCGCCTTACCGGAGATGGAGTATATTTTTCCTCTGAGTATCCGGTTTTTCAGTTCCTGTTGATGTTCCTTTAGATATGGCAGAATTTCTTCGATGCTCATTCCGTTAATACCTGCCGCTCCTTTATTCGCCTTCACTCTTTTATACGCTCTATTTAGATTATCTTGTACAGTTATCGCTTCCAAGAGTTTCGGCTGTGCACTGTCTCTTTCTTTCCATATCCGATTGAATGACCTTGACGCTTTCGCATACCCTTCGTGTTCCGCACTCTCTCTCTGCGAACAGCCACTGTTTGTGTTTTCTGTCATAATCAGTCATTCCTCTTTCCCAGTCATACTCAAGACTCCTACTGATTCGGTCCTTCACCTTTCGGCTACTATGTACCTCTGCTGACTTCTGTGCGTTCAGCACTGCATTGTACAGTGGTTACTCCTTTCGGAGCGTACCGCACAGACCTCCCCGGGTACCACACATTTCTTCCTCTCCATCCATCTGCCTCATTTATCACGCATGATTCCGTGTAGTTATTGGGCTTTGACTTGGTCTGCAGTCTTACCCTCATGCATAACCTTATATGAGATTTCTGTTCGTCAGACCAGAGATTTGCCCGTGGTTAGTCTGTTCCCACATCCGGCTTCCTTCAGATTCCACCTCACGATGGACACCCTTGCCTTCGGCTATATCCTTCCCGCTACCGGGCGGATTCGGGACTTTCACCCGTTAATCGAGTAGGAGGCTAATCATTAGTTGATTAGCCGACCTCTCACACCACCGTGCGTACCGTTCGGTACACGGCGGTTCAATCAACTTAACATTTAACAAACCTCTCGGTATAGTAGTCATACATTGAGACCAAGCCAAATGAGGCTAGTCTCTTATTGGTAATTACATAGTTTAGCGCACCTTCACTTAAACGAGCTACCCGTGCACCACTGTATGCTATTGCATAAGCCTTCTTACTATACATTCTAACTTTATTAGGTTTTCGCACGATTTTGTGGGGTTTTCCAATGCACCCAGATACACATACGCAATCTTCTACGAATTAGCGCATCCATATCTTTGCATAACCACTTCATATAACCGATTCCGAAATAATTGATCCATCCACGGGTTAGCTGGTTAAGCTTTTCAATCTTATAGCGATTGCTGACACTCCAGTTTCTTCTCGTGAGCCATTTCATTTTCGTTTTGAGCTTAGCTATTGATTTTGCATGTGGTCTTGCCTTGTATTGTTGTGCTTGCGTGTCGAAAAAGAATCCAAAACCAAGATATTTAAGTCCATCTGGTCTGTCTACTTTGCTTTTAGTCATGTTAACCTTAAGTCCTAGTTTCTCTTCAATAAATCGTGAGATATTCCTCATAACTCGATTGGCAGACATTTCACTTCTGACCATAATGATACAGTCGTCTGCGTAACGTACAAAGTTTAGCCCTCTGGTCTCCATTTCCATATCTAATTCATTCAGCATAATGTTCGCCAGAAGAGGCGAAAGGTTTCCACCTTGTGGTGTTCCCACTATAGAATCCTCATACTCATCGTCAATCATGATTCCACTGACAAGATATTTTCTAACGATAGAGATGACGTCTCCATCTTTGATAGTTCTACCGATAATGGTCATAAGTTTGTCATGATTCACTGTGTCAAAGAACTTTTCCAAGTCAATGTCTACAATCCAATCATTACCATCATTCATCATGTCTAACGCTGTTAGGATTGTGTTACAACGCATTTTATTTGATGCCATAATTTGCAGAATTCGGAAAATTAAAACATCCCATTTTTAGCCTTGTTATAACGGTAATAATTTTTTCTATTACTGTTATAACAAGGATTCCAGGGGTTCGGGGATGGAAGATCCCCGTATTATTTCTGCACTATTTATTTTTCTGAAAATGGCATATTATAATGTGCTGATCAACAGGATTGCTTGCTGTGCACATCTATTTGGTCTAAATCCATAACTGTGGGCATGGAATTGTTCCTCGTAGATTGGTGTAAGTACCTGTGCAATGGCCTGTTGTACAAATCTGTCTGTTACTGTTGGTACTCCTAGGTTTCTGACACCGCCATCAGGCTTTGGTATCTCCACTCTTCGTACTGGCTGAGGCTTATACTTTCTTGTCCTCAACTGTTCCTTGATGATTTCGCCGTTCTTTACAAGGTGTTCTTTAAGTTCTGTGTATTTCATTCCGTCCACACCCTCTGCACCTTTATTTCGTACGACTTGCAGATATGCTCTGTTGAGGTTATCGCTAGAAAGTATCTGCTCCATTAGACTACTTGTGTTCATGCGTTCTTTCCTTTCCGTCTCGCTTGATTTGACCACCTTTTACCCGATTGGTTACGGCAGATGTTGCCATTTCTGCAATACGAGCTATACTCAAACTTATTGATTGTTCGCCCCTTTGCTCCATTTCCATTACAGAAACTTCTTCACTACTATGGGCTCTGCTGACTTCTCACAGTTCGTTGTTACTAGGCAAATGAAACCTCTGTGAGACCTCCACGCTTAAGGTGCACGCTCTTTCTCCTCATAAATCCGCCGCATTTACTCTGCTTCTACAAATGTGGTAGTTATTAGACTTTGCTGTCTTTCGCCAGCTTATCTCTCGAAGCTTAGCCTCATATGCGATTTCTGTCCGTCGGACCAAGGATTTGCCTACAGCTTCCTTCAGATTCCACCTCACGATGGACACCCTTGCTGTTCAGCTATACACTTCCTTGTCGCCTAGGCGTGTTCGGGACTTTCACCCATTAGAGCGCGCCCATGGCGCGCAAACTAAAATATCGCCAGCCATAGCATGGCTGACGATACAAAAATTTATTATTTTTTATTGTCCTCTTGACGGGGAGCATACCATTATTATAGTGGTTTATTTTTTTATTCCAATGCAACAAACATGTAAAATGTCTGATGTATTTTTGCAAGTTTTGTTCCATAGCAGTGTTTATCTTATTTTCCGTCTTCTTCTGAAAAACAGAATCATGATAATACTTATGGCAAATAGTAACCATACATGCCTGCTTGTTCTCAGACGAACCCCTGTTTCCGGTATTAATTGTGTGTTTTCGTTTGTGATTTTTAACTCAATCACATCTCCTCGCGCAGCCTCAATCCGCTGTTTCATGACAGCTGTATTTCCATTCGATGTTGCCTGCACTGGATTTGAATACTTATCATTCTCTTCTTTTTTAGAAATCGAAACAGCGTATTTTGATGTATCAACAGTTTCTGTTACTATGATATCCGAAGATATATCTACATTTTTTAATGTAACTTTATCTCCATGTTTCAAAGAAGTTCTAATTGTCTTGCTACGCAGCTTTTGACCATCTTCCCAATAGAGAATTTCCATATCAAATGGCTTCTTGCGGTTTCCAAGTGGACCAGTGACTTCCTTTGTAATCTCAACCGTCACCCCGCCTTTTTGCGGATGATTGACGATATGTCTGTCCGAAACAGCTCTCCAGGTATTTGTCATCGGTGATTTCTCATATAGGAATAAAATATCGGATTCTACATCGACCATATATAAATTAAAGTTATCCTGATACTGTGTTTTGGTTTTATCTGCTTTGTCCTTTTTGTTTGGAGTAACAGATTCTACCATCCAGTATCGTCCGTTCTCAAAGTCCTCCGGTAATTGAAGCATTCCATTTTCATCTGTTTCTAAGGAACGATACGTCGTACACGTTTTTCCATCCTTTTTCAGAACGATATCGTCCTTGCTCTGTGTATTGTCATAATCTACTGTATATCCTGTATCATCCGCATATTTTTTCGTAACATCATCATATGGTACTTTGTAGAACAGAAAACCTGCACCAGCAAGTCGGTTTCTTGGAAGATCATCCGTCTTTAAGAAACTTCGTTCAGCAAGATTGAAATGCAGATTCTGCACTTCCAGTTCCATCTTGGAAACATCCTTGAACTCATTCTCATCCTTCGGGAATATTTGTTGTCCATTTGAATCGAAATACTGAATCTCTGGATAAATAACTTCATAATATAGGAAACCATCCCCGTATTCCAAAGAATAATGTGTCTTTCCTATCTCAATTTCTTCCACCTTATATTCCACCGGATTTCTGTCCTGGAATAGTGGAACATTGTCGACTGTGTGTTCCCATCCGTTCTCTTCATTCAGCAGGAATTCCTGTCCTGTAGAAATTCCATTCTGATACAATCTGATTTTCACCTGTTTTTCCGTCAGTGCATCATTTGGATTTTCCCATGTCTTTTTGATATGCAAAGTGCCTGTTTTAGCAAAATTTCGGATATTAAGGCTGGTATCTCCTCGCTGAAGCAGAACAGATTTTCCGTCTATCTTACCATCAACTGGTGCCTTAACAGCCTCCTGATTTTCGTTAGCCTCCCTATCCACCAGTTTTGCATCAGTGATTTTGAATGCTCCATTGGCAATCTCAACTGTGATCTGTATATCTCCTGTGTCTACATATCCCGTCGGTAAGTTTGTCTCTCGCAACAAATACGTCTCAGTTGCTGTTCTGTTCTGTTTGTTTTCATCTTGTAACGGAATGTGAAGTTGTGCGATTCCGTATTTATCAGTTGTTACCGTTTCCTCCTCAACACCGTTCTTACTGACAGCAAAATTGATCTTCTCCATTCCCTGTCCGGTAGACTCATCAAATTTGTTCAGTGTGAGTATTCCCTCTTTCTGATAACGGTTCTCCAATTCAATAGTAAGAGTCTCACCACCGCGTCCAATTCCACGTCCTGTGAATTGAATTCCACTTTCTGGATATGCTTCCCATGAATTTACATTATCTCCTTGTTCATGAGAATTGCGAACATTGTACCAACCTGAAAATTTCACATTCGAATCTTTTGGCTTATAGTTGTACTCTTTTAATGTGTATTTCCAGAATGAGTCCGCCTTAACGATCCACGTACAGCTTGTATGTGTATCATCTGTCCATGTACCTACAACTTCTATTGGAGCATCCTCCGCTTGCGGAGCTTCTGCATCCGGTTTCTGGCTATCTTCTGAAGGAAGCACAAGTTTCATATGCTCATGAAATGCAGGTGGCTGAGGTTTTCCATCTAAAAGCTTTTCATCCATATCTACCTGGATATAATAATCTTTCTTGACTTCCTCTATTGCTTCCGGCATTCCGACAAAATCTTTCTTTACTGTCAGGTAACCATTTTTTGCTACAATACGTCCGTCAATATGCCACCCATCGGACATTTCACTTTTGAAAGAATACCAATAAATGGTGAAGAATTCGGTATCTAATTTCGATGGCGGAATCTCCCTGTCTCCGATACGAATCATACGTCCGCTTTCACGAATTGTCTGGAATACCTCTTCATCGGAAGGAATTCTATCTATCTTGTAGATATAGTCTCCATTTCCAATATATCCCTCATCTGGTTTAGTTCCCTGCAAAAGTTCTTGCACTCTCTTATTTCCATCCGCATACTGTTCCCACGTAGATGGATTCTTATTTCCAAGAACTGGAACATCATGCAATATACTTGCCTTCACATTACAGTTTGCCACGGCAACCGCACTTGTATAATCGTCTACATTCGTGGTTGGTAATGCTACGAACCATCTTCCGGCATCGCTGACTTACAGATATAAAACTGTACCTGTTTTCGATTTTGGTTACTCACCTTACGCCACGCTGCATAGAGGGTGATTGGCTGTCTTGCATTATTATTTATAAGATCAGAAATAGAATCCCCTGCACCGCATTCCTGCCACTTTCCGTCTTTGTTTCTGTAATCCCAATGATCGAATTCATACTGTTCCAACTCTTTGCTGTCATTATCTTCATGATCATAAACCAGAGGATATGGTGACTTAACGTTATGTTTTCCAGCTTCTATTTCATTCTCATAATCATCTGTATGTCTTGTCTTATTCTCAACCTGAGGGGTCAACTTAGCTTCCTTAGGAAGTTTCTTCATATAACGAGTTGTATTATAGATAACCCTGACTGCCCCAGACTCCAGCGGTTTGTCTGCGATCACCTCATAAGATGAGTTAACATTCGGAATTTCAAATTTTACCTTATCATCTCCGGACGGTTCCGGAAGAACCTCATTTTCGTCCCTGTCATTAGATGTACAACTCCAGACAATCTCCTTGCCATAATACTCACCTTCTAAACTTGCCCTCTTTGGTACTTCCACAGTATATGCTTCCCCATGGCCTACATACTGTCTCTTAATCGCCTCTCTTTTGGTCAGGTTCAGTGGATCCAACACTTCAATCAGATGAAAACTTCCCTCTACACTGAAATGTCTTCCTGCCAGCCCAACCTGAGAAGAAAGTCCTGTCAAACGATCAAAATAATTTTCGATTCTGTCTGGATTCAGTGGGTTTGGCTGTGAGAAATAATAGACAGATACATCTTTCCCGTTTTTCAGGACAGGAATATACCATGTACCATCATTGTCCTTATATGGATGCTGTACAAATACACGGCTGTCTGTCGCATAACCAAACAGAATCTTCTCTTTCTGATCTGCGCCGGGCTCCAGTTTGTCTTGGAGTGAAACCAAACTCACTGTAAATTTTAGAAATCGTATCATCTGGTGTAGCTCGCAAATAATAACGACTGGCTCGGCCACTGTTTGCTTTGATTATGTAATGCTGCTCAGCATTAATATTTTTTATCAGCTTATAATGTCCATCGATAAATACATAAAACTAATATTTGCTTCTTTTGTTGCTGCCGGTTTTTCTGTATTCTCAGGAACAATCACATATGGACGTACTGCATCATCTGGCTGAATAGTAAAGCTCATGGTATGCTCTGCTTATTTTTGCTCCATGTAACTGCTGAAAGAGTACCATCTTCCTTTCTGCATTCCCAGTTTATATCCTGCGTTTGTTCTTCTACACGCGGCTTTGTACTAACTGTTCTTGTAAGTGTTGACTTTCTTGCAACAAAATCAATTGCCGGAAGATCACGCAAAGCTGTTTGGCTGTAAACCTGTCCATCTTCATCCTGTACTGTCACACTGTAAAAACCGTTATATCTATTATCGTCGTGTTCGAATAAGGTCTTTGCACTCATGGTATCAATTTTTTCTCCATTTGGCAGGTAATACACATCCATCGGCTCTCCGGACTTTCCTATATAAATACATTCATGACCTTCTATCGTGTATTTCCCTGCATTATGGATTGTATCGTAATCTCTCTTGGAATAATAAAAACGCTCTTTTGCTCCATTTTGAATAGAACCATCGTAATGAAATTTTTCAAAATGCTTTTTTAACTCATCATTAGAAATATAATAATAAACTGTTCCCGGCTTTGTTGTAGTATCTTTTATAACAGGAATTTCTTCGTTTAGAACATTATATCTCTCATTATTTACAAAAGTATAGAATTTAATGTTCAAGGTTGCTGGTGCAAAAGTGTTGCATGCAACCGTATATGGTTGCTCTATCTTTCCAATAGAAAAGGTTAGTTTATCGCCCTGTTTCACCGGAGAAATTGTTTTATTTTCATCCTCACTGGCACAAAGCCAGTCGCTTTCCTTCGTATCTCCAGGATCAACGGAAATTGTGACCGCAGAATCTTTCTTATAGTAACTCACAGTTCGATTTCCATCCGGATTGATCACTGTAACCGAATAGAAACTGTTCTTATTCTGCTTAATCTGGTCTGAATTATTATCCGGAATTTTTTCGCCATCAGATGCTCCTTTTGGCATATAATAAACGTCTGTTGGTACAGTTGCTTCCTGCTTGTCCAGGTTATAAGATACATATTGCTGTCCTTTATAAGTTACCACTGTCGCCTGTGCTAATGTCTTCTCACCACGGACTGTATATGGAAAATAATTTCCGGACTGTGTTTCCTCTGCATTCAAGCCGAACTCTCTATAAATCTCAGCAAGATCACTGACAGATAAATAGCATCTGCCCTGACGGTTCCATTTATACACCTTTTTCAGAGAATCAGCCGGCAGCTTTCGAACCTCATTGTCTGCATATATATAAAACTGAATGTCAAAGGCTGTCTGATCCGCTCTCTGGATCACATAAGACTGTGTGATCTTTCCGATTGTGAACCTCGTCTGGTTCCCTGATTCCCGTATACCATCTATCACCTTATCATCTGTTCCCATACAGGTCCATTCGATCTGGTCTGTCTGGTCCGACAATTGGGGATTAAAATCAGCCACAGCTTCTTCCACTACAGTTCCTGTTAATGCATAACGAATCCGATCCTGCCCTTCTCCCTTTACCTCTACGGAATAAAACGAGTTGTCCTTTTTTACAGAATCTTTTAAATTTAATGCAAGGCCTTTTCCATTTGGAAGGTAGTAAACATCTATCGCTTCCCCTTGTTTATTCTGTCCATAATTGTAAGAAACATATGTCTTTCCGGATTCTGTGTCTGTATAAACTTTTCCGTATTCTATCCCGCTTTTTCCCCGGTATGCAGATACAAACTTATTATTTGCATCCGGATTCTGATTCTCACCATTTTTCACAAATCCAAATTCTTCATATATCAGGAGCAGGTCCTCAATGGAAACACCATAGTAGGTAGTTCTTCCGTCTTTCCATGTTGCAATGCCGGTAATGTCATTATGCTGAAGCTTTACCTTGTTTCCATCAATAATGACATAGAAATCAATATCAAATCCTTCGGAAATCTCCTGAAGTTTCGGTGATTCCTCTTGTGCAATCTGCTCCTCGAAGGCTTTTTCTTCTTCTGAAAGCTCTCCCTGGGATGGAGTAATTTCTTCCTCCGGAATCTCTTCTAATGGCGGGGTGATTTTCTCTCCAGGAGTCTCTTCTAATGGCGGGGTGATTTTCTCTCCAGGAGTCTCTTCTAATGGCGGGGTGATTTTCTCTCCAGGAGTCTCTTCTGATGGCGAAGTATTTTCTTCTTTCGACGTCTCTTCCGACAATGATGTACTTTCCTCCGGAATAAAATCTTCTGTGTGCATTTCACCCTCTTGAGTACTATTTATATTTGGAATATTCTCTTCTTCCACTGAAACTGCCAAAACTGTCGTTCCTGCGCTATTCATGCACAAAACCAATAAAAGTAGTCCACGGCTATCCATCTTAGCCATCTCTTTTTCCTCTTCACACAAATTCCTCCTAAAAACATATTTTCCTTTTCTCATCTATCTGCCTTTTTTATCCATTCCTTCTGCATTGCCGCTGCTATAAAGCACTGCAATAGTTTTTTTGAAAATACACCACATTCACCGTTGGCAATCATTCTTATGGCTTCTTCATGCTTTAATTTTCTTTTATAGGGGCGTACACTGACCAATGCATCATAAGCATCCACAAGGCCTACTACCTGAGCACAAAGTGGTATTTCATCACCTTTTAGTCCATCCGGGTAACCAGAACCATCATATCTTTCATGGTGATATCTGCATATTTCATAGCTATTTGATGGCAATCACGCCATCAGTGCTGTAATATACAGTGTCATTATATTTTCCGATATAGACACAATCTTTCCCATTTACTCTTGCACTCTTGAATTCATAGTTTTTCCCGGAACCACTAATCGTAAGTTCTTTGTGGTCTTCGATATTTCCAAGCTCAATCGTAGTCGGAGCACCGTCAATTGCTTTTCCGTTCGCATCAACATATTCTACACGATCTGTCGTCTGTTCATCACCATTCGCAACACTTCTCTGCATTGCGATATTCAAACTCTGTACAGATATCGTATCTGGAAGCTGCTCATCACTTGCCTGTTCTGTAGATTTTTCATTGTCAATAATCTGCTCTGAAGACTTCTCTGATATTTCTGTTTCAGATTCTGTAGTTTCTGTAGTTTCTGTTTCCTGCTCCGGGTCTTCTGTCTTCGATATTTCTGACTCTTTTTCCTTTTCTTTCAATGCATAAGTCATAGTCAGTTTTTGCCCATCTGTAAACTTATTGGCATTGATATTATCGGAACTCCAATAAACCGTATCTTTATATACTCCTATAAAGGAACAGTCTGCATCATTTACTTTTGCACTCTTAAATTCATAATCTTTGTCAGAAATATTTAACTCTGAATGATCTGATATTTTTCCAAGCTCAATGGTCTCTGGTGCTCCTTCAATCGCATTGCCGGATTCATCTACATATTCCACCAATTTTGTGGTCGGTACCTGACCATTTGAAGTTGCTTCCTGTATTTCTTTCTCCAGCTTCTCCACTTCTATGCTATCCGGAATCTGTTCCTCAGTTTCTGTTTCTGATGTGAATTGCTCCGAAGTTTGCTCGGTTTCTGTCTGTTGTGCATCTGTCTCACTTGTAAATGCTTCTGTATCTTGTGTTTCTTCCTGCTCTGTAACCACTGATGTTTCATCTTCTGATGCACTTACGGTTTCCAGATTCATAAAACAAATAGAAAAGATTAGAAGCCAGGAACATGCTATTTTCAAATATGTTTTCCAATTCTTATGCCTCATTTTTCGCATCTTCCTTCCTGTTCTTCTGCTTCTCCATGAGTAATCCGCAAAGGCAGATAACTGAGCCAAAGAATAAGAACAAATAGCCTGCAACCGGACTATCATCACCTGTCTTTACCGGCGAACCGTTATGAATGATATCTTTTGGTCCTGTAGAAGATGGGACTGGGGTTTGATTTTTACCAGTTTGACCGGTATATGAGTTTTTGAATGAAACCTTCGATACTTTATCTCCATTTTCATTTTTGACCACTGTTACCGCCATCAGTTCATTATTGGAATCAAAGAATCCTTCAATCGTTACATCATAGGTTTTTGAATCATATGTATAATTTTCTTTATTCTCTGTTGCCTGGTACAGCTTGTAATGATATTCTCCTGCCTGTCCGACATTCATAATCAGCTCTGTAGAAGAATTACCACTCATATTCCAGGTAAATGTTCTTCTATTGCTTCCCTCCGGCATTGGATTTTGTATCTGATCTGCTATTAAAACATAAGAGCCTGTTTTGTCAGCATCTGCAGAATTGTTTACTTCAATATCTGTTCCACTGGTATTTTCACTGTTGTGTTTTTGCCTAGCTGCCAGTACTGGTTTTTTGACACCCAGAAAGAATATCATGGTACAGGAATA
>ENA-OQNC01000111-OQNC01000111.1-human-gut-metagenome-genome-assembly--contig:-NODE-111-length-12029-cov-2.637876_pt1 | contig 12029 bp, 21 predicted proteins | sample MGYA00242626_ERZ504874 | MGnify/ENA primary metagenome ERZ504874 (study PRJEB26092, sample SAMD00036411) | human gut metagenome | host: Homo sapiens | study: EMG produced TPA metagenomics assembly of...
GAAAATGAGTTGCTGGGATTTTGTATTCAGTTCTGTAAAGACCCATATAGATGATTTGGTAAGACAGGCTGACAAGTACACCAAAGACATGAATGAGGATTTTGAACATTTCTTCTGCTGGTATGCCGAGGATATGTACAAGACGCAACGTGAACTTTCCTGTTACCGTGCCTTGAAGGTGGTTTTATCTGCCGGTAGCCATGATGATGTAAAGTTATACATGGAAAGCAAGATAAACAGTCTGACTGATAGTCTTCTTACCGGAAGCATCCGCAAGAACAGCACCAGTGCGGCTTCAAATTTGGCGCATACGTTGGAACTGGAAGTGAACCAGAAGATACGTGAGAAATTCACTATACTTCTTGGGATTATTGAAAAAGGTGAAAAGGTTGAGGGACAACAGTAAACCCAGCGTGACAACCCGGAAGGCGTTAAGAGACGGGTGACGGTGTGGAAAGACACACGGGAGTGCATGGTTCTTGTGCCGGGGTTCGATTCCCCGGACTCCCCCCAATATTAATCATTAAAACAAGTGAGATATGAACAAGAGGTACATTCACATTACGAAAGCCGACCGCGACTTTATCGCAAAGGCACTCAACGTGACAGAGAAGACTGTTTATAACGCTATCCGGTTTGATGACCGTCGTGGCAACTCCGAACTTTCTGCAAAGATCCGTAAGTTGGCCATGGATCGTGGCGGTATTGTGATGGTTGTTATTCCGGAAATAGAAACTTTCCATGATTATGACAATGTGATGCGTCAGTACTGTCCGAACGGTGCCTTGATAGAGCTTGACCGTAATGATGGTAGCGGTCAGGTAATATTCAAGGGAGAAACGGTGAAGACTTACGAGCATGTGATGGTTGCCGATATTAACCAAATCCAAGCGTTTGCATCGGCATTGAGATAGGAGGCGGCTATGTTGGTGTATTACGGTAACATACAGTGTATTTCTGCACGTGAGCTCATAGATGGCGGCTATATCACCGAATCCTGCTACAGGAACTGGGTGAACCGTGGCCGTATCAAGGTGGTGCGTCGTGGTGGAGGTGCTGCTGGAAATTGCGCGTTGGTCGCCCTCAATAGCCTGCCTACCGAGTGTCTGGAACGGGTGAAGGAAGACAACCCCGGTGGAACAGAGCAGGCACTTCGCCACTGGATACTCTCAAACTATGTGCTGGATCAGGCTGCAGTAGCCTTATTTTTTGGATTGGGCTTCTCATTCTTCCAGCAACAGAGCAACAGACGAACTTGCCCGGAAATATGCGGTGAATGCTTCCGTGTTGAATACTTGTATCAAGCTTTATAACAGAAGCAATGATTACCGAAAACTGATGGGTGAAAAATATAACTGGGACATGATGGCCACCACCATCGAGACCCTACGCGAAGACTTTGGTCATGATCTTCCTGCCAGTACCCTTCGTTTCCGCAAGAAAGTGAACGAATATAAGCAATACGGTTATGAATGTTTGATAACCGGAAAATTCGGCAACCAGAACAAACGGAAGGTAACTCACATGGACGAACGCCTGGTGATGAGTTTGAAAGTACTTCCCAACCAACCATACGGCAGTGATGTGCATGAAATGTATCTGTCGTTTGTATGCGGTGAACTGGAAGTATGGGATCTGGAAACAGGAGAGATATTCAATCCGGAAAACTTTACGGATAAGAACGGGGAACCGAAAGAACTGAGCGAAAGCACTATCCGGAACATACTGAACAACCCGGCAAGCCAGCTGCTGATAGAAAAAGCCTTGCGTGGACGTATGGAATTCTATCATGAGCAAATGCCGCACATGCACCGCCATGGTGGTAAGTTCTCCCTGTCACAAATAACGATGGATGACGTGGATTTGCCGCGTCGGATGAAAGGCGGCGAGTATGTGCATGCCTATTATGCTTATGTATGTGGTGAGCCAGTGCCGTATCGGGCTGGCCTACGGGCGGGATAAGGATGATGCCTTGGTAGTGGACTGTTTTCGTGATATGTTCCGGCTCATCGAACGCAACGGATGGGGTATTCCAGCCGGTATTGAGGTGGAGCAGCACTTGATGAGCAAGTATAAAGAAGGATTCCTGAAGGCAGGTGAGGTATTTAAGTTTGTGCATTTCTGTGCCCCACAGAACTCACAGGAGAAATATGCTGAAGCTCTGAACGGTGCGTTCAAGACAACCATAGCACATAAGAACCATGAAGCCATTGGCCGCTGGCATAACAAAGGTGCACGGCGGGTGGACCAGAAGAAAGTGAGTGACAGCAGCAACCACACCTGGGAAGACAGAAAGTATTATACGTTTGAAGAGCTTGTGGCGGACGACCGGCGCGATTGTGAAGAATGGAACAATACGCTTCACCCCAATCAAAAGAAATATCCCGGAATGACCCGTTGGGATGTGCTCGTAGCCAAAATCAATCCGACCCTTCGACCGCTTGATAAACTGACCTTGAGCAGATATATCGGAGAAAAGGTAGATACCAGTATTCGTAGAAATTCCACAGTACGTGTGGCAAATGCGGACTGGTGGCTGAGCGGTCCGGAAGTGCTGGAGCAGCTGGAACCAAACAACCGCAAGGTGACGGCTTACTATCTGCCGGATGAAGAGGGCAAGCCTACGGATGTCTTCCTGTACCAGAACGACCGCTACCTTGACAAGGTTCGTCCGGTAGTGACTTACAACCGGGTGATGGCAGAACAGACCGAAGAAGACCGGGTAGCCTATACAGAGCAAACAAAGTTCTGAGTCATTTCAGCAAATACCTCAATGACCACGCCATCGGAAAGGTGGGAACCGGTACACCGGATCAGCCAACGGATGACCCGGAAGAGGAACTGGAACTTCCCCCGGTGGAACTATCCGATGATTTGCCAGCCGAATTGTCGGCAGATCCGGAATCAGATTATGAATGGCACTCCGGAATAAGCGAGGCAATGAGGGCCATCAGTGACATGTAAGAATAGAATTAGAACAACATTAAAACAGCGTTAGAATTATGATTACAGAAGCGCAAAAACAGAAGATTTTAGCAGCGATAGCCGCCAACCGTGCGAACTATCCCAGTGATGCCAAGCATGCTGCCTCTTTAGCCATCAGTACATCTGTGTACAGTGCAATCAAGAACGGACAGACAGACAAAGCCCTGAGCGATGCCAACTGGATAAGCATTGCCCGCAAATTAGGGGTGAACCTCCGTGGTGAAATGGAATGGAAAGCAGCCAACGACCCCGACCTTTGAATATATAACTGCCCAGCTGGAGTTCTCACAGCAGTCCAGTCTGTCGGGCATCTTGTGCGACATGCCCAATATCGGCAAGACTTTCACGGCACGTTATTATGTGCAAAGCCACAAGAATGCCGTTTATATCGACTGCTCGCAGGTAAAGACAAAATTGAAGTTGGTACGCAAGATTGCTGCAGAGTTTGGTGTGGACAGCAAGGGGAAGTATTCTGATGTGTATGAAGACCTGGTATATTACCTCCGTTCGATGGAAACCCCGCTTATCATCCTCGATGAAGCAGGCGACCTGCAGTATGAAGCTTTCCTGGAACTGAAGGCCTTATGGAATGCCACTGAGCGCTGCTGCGCCTGGTATATGATGGGGGCAGACGGATTGAAAGAGAAAATCAACCGGTCCATAGAATGTAAGAAGGTGGGCTATACCGAAATGTTGAGCCGTTATGGTGACCGGTACAGCAAGGTGACTCCGGATGATGGAAAGGAGCGCGAACAGTTCTTGAACAACCAGGCACGTATTGTAGCCAAGGTAAATGCTCCTGCGGGGGCTGATATAGCCCAGATTGTACGGAAGACATGCGGTGGTTTGAGAAGAGTCTATACCGAGATTGAGAAACTTAAAATGACAGCGGAATAATGAAGCGTGCGTACAGTCCGAAGGAAATAGCCGCCAAGAAATGGGTTACTCTGCCGTGGGATGAGAAATGGAGCAAACCTTTCGGGTTCCCGGCAGAGAACGCTTCGTGGTTCATCAGCGGTGCCAGTGCCAGTGGGAAAAGCAGCTTTGTGATGCAACTTGGAAAGGAACTGTGCAACTATGGGACGGTGCTGTACATGAGTTACGAAGAGAAAATCAACCAAAGCTTCCAACGGCGTATGGGTTATCTGAAGATGAATGAGGTGCAGGGTAAATTTCGTGTGGTGACAGAAGGCAGTCTGGAGGAAGTGATTGCCAGACTGAAAAAACCGAAAAGCCCGAAGTTTATCATCATCGATTCCTTTCAGGTGGCCGGATGGGATTATCCGCAGGCTGTGGAACTGATGGAAACCTTTCCGAAGAAATGTTTCATCTGGATCAGCCAGGAAAAGAAAAGCCAGCCGATGGGTGGCGGTGCAGTAAGATTGAAATATATCTGTGATATGAAGATTCGGGTGGTCGGTTATAAAGCTTATTGTCAAGGACGCGCCATTGGAGACCCGGGAAGCTATTATGTGGTATGGGAAGACGGAATCATTCAAACAAGTAATAATTTACCAAAATGATTATGGATAATAACGAGAAGGCTTTTGAAAGCTACACCGGAACTGAAGTGTTCCAGATACTGCTGGACGGAAATTCCAGCCGGTCCGTATTGGATGACTGGCTGGAGCGAAACATCCAAAGCGACTTAAAAGTGAGAAGAGCGAAAATGCCCGGTCATGTCGTAATAGAAACGGGTGATGTCTTGTTTGCACGTAATGTGCTGATATGGAATCCAAGTTGTAAAGTAAACATTAAAAAGATTTGAAGTGATGGAAAAGAAAGAAGAAAAGAAAGTGTGCTGCATCTGCGGCAAAGAGTATGAGGGCTACGGATACAATCCGTTCCCGGTGAAAGAAGAAGGCTGCTGCTGCCAATCGTGCAACTACAGTGTGGTCGTTCCGGAACGGTGGGAACGGCACAAGGCTTATCAGCGCGGTGAGGCGACCGGTGCCGGGAAGGTGTACATCAGCGGAGCTATCGCGCATTATGACATGGATGAGCGCAAGGAAGCCTTCAGCCGTGCCGAGGAGGAACTGAAGGCACAAGGCTATGACCCTGTAAACCCTTTCAGGAACGGATTGCCGGATGAAGCTCATTGGAGAGCCCACATGCGGGCCGACATTGCCCTGTTGCTGGCTTGTGACTATATCTATATGCTGAAGGACTGGGAACTGAGCAAGGGAGCCAAACTGGAACTTGACGTGGCCAGTTCGTGTGGCATTAAAGTGTTGTTTGAATAAAATTAGTCGATATGGGAAAAATAAAAATGGAAACCGGTGTTGTGGTGATGAAGTTGACCGCTACGGTATATAGAGGAACAATTCGTGAAATCCAATCCTCACGCATAGGTTTTTGCGGGGAGTACAATAAAGAAATACTTTCTAAAATGGGTGATGAGTTCAAAAAGATATTTGCTAAGCAAATTGAGGCTGAATACAAAGGTAAATCAGTGAAGCCGGATAAGATAATTTATCGTGTCAGTACCAAATCAACGGAATGTGAAATGATTCTTAATGGTAAATGACATGGCACAGGAAGTAACCAATTTCGCCCGGTTCTACACATTGTTCAACAAGCTTCCCTGTACAGGAGACCGGGAAGAATTCAAGAAAAGCATTGTGCTGCAGTACACGTGGAACCGGACGGACAGTCTGAAGGAAATGACAGCCAAGGAGTATGAAGCCTGCTGTACGGCTCTGGAGAAGCTGAGCGGACAAGACGAATGGCGACAGAAGCTGCGTGAGGAGCTGCGGCGGAAACGGAGTCTCTGTCTGAACCTGATGCAGAAGCTGGGCATAGATACATCCGACTGGGCACGAATCAATGACTTCTGCAGTAATCCCCGAATAGTCGGCAAAGCGTTCAGACAGATTACGGTGGACGAACTGGATGAACTGGCGGTAAAGCTTCGGTCCATACAACGGAAAGGCGGCTTGAAGCCCAGGAAAGAAAAGCAAACGATTAACCCCGTGAGCATGGTATCACTCATTCAGATTGACCCTGATGCTCCGGCAAACTGATAGGATATGGAAAATAGAAACACAAAGATTTTAGTAGAATCTGAAAAAGGAAATACAACCTGCTTGCCTCTGATATGGAGAAGCAAGATGCAGCCGAGTTTTATAGTGAATTGGCTGACTGGGCATACGCCAACGGAGAGGCTATGCTGATGGAAGACGAACCTAGAAATGCAGGAATTATAGAAAACCAACTAAACCCCAAAAAAACAAAGAATCATGGAAGAAATGAAACAAACGACCGTGGTAATGACGGCAGAGGAAAAGGCGGAATTTGAAGCCTTCCAGAGAGAAAAAGCAAAGAAAGCGGCAGAGGAAAAAGCCAAGAATGACCGCGAAATGTACAAACAGATGGTGGATGAGGAGATAGCAAACTCCATTCCGGTACTGCTGGGCATCAGTGAGCAGATCAAGGCAAGCAAGCAGACTGTGATGGACAACTTACAAAACCATTCTGGAAATGAAGGCAGACCTTTTCAAGACCAAGGTGAAGGATGACCAGCGCAGCCATACCTTTACTAACAGTGAAGGCGACAAACGAATCACGCTGGGTGTGTATGTGACCGACGGTTACCGTGACACGGTGGAAGACGGTATAGCCATTGTGAAGGAATACATCGAAGGTCTGGCCAAAGATGAAAAGACCAAGGCACTGGTGAGCATGGTGCTTCGTCTGTTGGCCCGTGATGCCAAGGGAACGCTGAAGGCTTCACGCATCGTGCAGCTTCGCAAAGTGGCCATGGAAACCGGAGATGACCGTTTCATTGAAGGTGTGCGTATCATTGAGGAAGCCTACCAGCCGGAAGTGAGCAAACAGTTTATCCGTGCTGAAATCAAAAACGAAAACGGAATGTGGAAACCTATCCCTCTGGGAATGACAGAATCATAAATAATAGAACTATGATACAAGAAGTGGAGAAATCTCCGAAAGTAGCCCTGTGCCGTGCTTGCTACGGTACAGGTAAAGTAAAGAAAGTTGTAGAATATCCCTCTCGGATCTTTGGAAAGAAGCGAAGCGAAACCGTTGAGGAAGTCTGCAGACAGTGTGAAGGAAGTGGCCGGGTAACGGTAAGCGCAAAAATGACGCTTGACATCCGTCCCTATAAACCTAAAGTAGAACCGTCTATGAACGATTAAACCTATATGGGAAAGCGGCACGGAGTCAGTTATCAGAAGCGTGTAGTAGAAGTAAACAGGATATATGACCATTATGCCAGTCACGGTGTACCGAACCGTGAAATATGGCGGCGGTACATATATCCTGTGTATGCTATTAGTGAGCGTACATTCTAACAATATGACTTAAAGCGTCCGCACGAAACCCTAAAATGTATTTGGCCGGACGAGTACGGTAACAATTAGTAAAATTTTAACTTTGACGTGGGAATGAATAGAAAACGTAAAAAAAGTAGTGGCCCGGATACTGAAAGACATTCAGGTGGAAATGAGTGATGAGTTTGACAAGAACTTTGAACGGCAGGCTTTTTTCAGTGAGAAATGGCAGCGACGGAAAAGCCCCATCCGGAATGAAGGTAGAGCCAGACTAACAGATACCGGGGCGCTTCGGAAAAGTATCGGAAGTCGGACAACGGAAAACAGCATTACCTTCTTTACCTCTCTGCCCTATGCGGCCATTCATAATGATGGCGGTGAAATAGTGGTGACCAAGCGGATGAAGCGTTTCTTCTGGCATAAGTATTATGAGGCAACCGGAGCGTTCGGTAGAAGAAAAGACGGCAAACTTCGAAAAGACAAACGAAATGTCCGGCTTGATACAGAAGCCGATTTTTGGATGTTCATGGCTTTAAAGAAAGCAGGAAGCACCATCAGGATTCCCCGACGCCGTTTCCTCGGCACATCGCCTGAAGTGGAAAAAGCCGTCCGTGAGATTGTAGAAGAGAACCTAACAGAGTATTTTACCATTGAATATAATATCATAAGAAAATGAGAAAAGAACTTTACCGGATGCTTTGCCGGGAGCTGAAGGCCATTGACCTTATCAAGCACATAGACTTGTGGAACCATAATGTGGAATTCATCGAACAGGAAGAAAACTGGGAGCGTCCGGCTGTCTTTGTGGAATTCTGCCCTATACAGTGGAATGCGATTGTTCCCGGTGTGGAATACCGGGCAGAACCTTTGATTAAACTGCACATCGTGACGGACTGGGAAGGTTCGAGTGCTGAGGGCAGCGAGCTGCAGGAGGATGCGCTGAAGGTGTTTGACCTGTCCGGACTGCTTCATGCACAGCTTGCCGGATTGAGCGGGGAGACCTTTTTGGAGCTGGATCTGGTGGAGAGTGATACCAATCACAACCATGAGGATATTGTGGAAAGTATCGAGGTATATCAGTGTGTGGCCATCAAGCGGCTGCAATAGCCGTCTTTATTAGACAGAAAAAGCCGCGGACGTACAAATTACCGTCTGCGGCTTTTTTGTTCAATACAGGCAAAGTAAACGCAATCAGGCAGCCTCTTTCTTGTAAAGCATCATATCTGTGTAAGAAGAGTTGTAATTCATGTGAGCATTGAATTCCACCTTTGTGCAGTTTTCAAAAGGATTACCTAAATCCCTATTTTTACCTATCCATTCGCACAGCTCCAGAATTGAAGATTTGTTGGATGTGAAATATACGTATGAATGCCCCTTCAGTACATTCAGCACATCCAGATAGTCTGCCATATTCCAGTACATGTTATAGGTCCCTACGTCAGTGGACAGATAGGGCGGATCAACAAGAAATACTACTCCAGGAATATCTTTATACCGGTTGAATACTTCCTTGTAATCGCAAGATACGATTTCCAGCCCTTCGAGATAGTCCGTACATTCCGGGTAGCCGGTCTTGCGTATATTGTTGTATAAAGCTTCCTTCCGCATATCCTGAACAGACAGTTTGTATTTCATGGAAAACAAGATAGAGGAGGAGAGGGTAATGAAATCCACATATCCGGTGCTATTCTCTTCCTGCTCGATGCGGCTGAATATTCGTTCACGCAGTTCTCCTTTAATGATTTTATGACGTGGTACGGAATTCCCTACCATTTCGCGAATGTCAGCAAGCAGCTGATTCGTTTGCGGAATGTGCTTCATGCGGAAGCGGTAGTTATCAAAGTCATTATAGATAACAGTAGAGTGGGGCTTGAGGGATTTGGTAATGTGAGACAACAATCCGGAGCCACCGAACAGGTCAACAAACAATGTTCCATCCGGATATTGCTCCAGCACTTTCATGAATTCCTTGGCTAACATACGCTTTTGCCCGACAAATGGGAGGAGGGGCTGACAGATACATTCTTTCTCATACGTTCAATTACTAAATTTTACTATTTTCATTGCCGGCAAGCAGCTGTTCTGTTTTGTCGATGTTGTTTTCGTAAATATGCACATTCCCCAGATTCAGGGTGATGGATTTTAGTGGCAACTCAATCTGTCTTGATATTAGATACAAATGATAAATATCTGCCGGCAGTCCTAAATTCGCATCGCTGCTTCGCTGATAGGCGGTCATGACCAGTTCTCCTTGCTCTATCTGGAACTGAACAAGACTAAGGCATGGAGCCTGGTTGCTTTCTGTTCCTGTAGATCCGAGAAACAATATATAGTTTTTGCTGTTCCTTTTTCCCTGTTTATGCGTTCGATGAGTGGCGGCAGTTTTTCAAAATAGGTTGGGTAGCTGTTCACAAGGATAGAGCCGCAGTAGTCCCACCAGTTGATTCCGGCCTCCCTGTATTTTTCCACGTTTCGTTCGCCCCTCATAAACAGTTGTAACTCGTTTTTTAACTTCTTCCGCGCTATGGTATGCCCCTCGAATATATCAAGAAGGTCGGCAGGGAGCAGCGTCAGCTGTTCATTCAGTAGGTAGCGGATATTCCCTTTTTTATTGCTTTGCATCTTTCCGGACGAAAGCACCTTGCCTAAGATTTGATAATACTTGTCCATGATATGAATGTTATTTATTGCGATACAAAGGTAGGGTAGGGGAGTTTGCCTTTAGTGGGAGGAAGTCCTGATTACACTGCACACAAATTGCAGTCGGTTTTAAAACGCTTGATCAGGTCATACACCTTTCGCTCACTGATGCCATATCGTAGGGAAAGCGTAGCTACGATATAAGACACTTTTTCACCATTGGTCTGCAACTTGTTATATTCATTATATAGTTCTATATATTGCACGTCAGTCGGGTCGTATCGCCCATGTAATGGCTAACGTTTTTAAAAGCTCTCTGTTCAATTTTAGTATCTCAATTACTTTCATATCCAGTTAAATTTCGTACATTTGCATTGTCTCACTTATCATTGCGCAGAATAGCGCTTACATAAAAAACCTCTTACTGGCGAACGAGGGTATCTGCCCCCGGTCGTGCCGGTAAGAGGTGCTTTATGTTTAAATGGTAAGTGAGACGACTATTTAACAGGCCGGGGGCTTTTTTTTATCCTTCCCCCGAAGGGATTGTCAATCATTCAATCCGATATAAATCCAAGTTGAATACATCTTTCCTTTTCCATCCTTCAGCCAGTGTGTTTTGGATGTGTCTGACCGCTTGAATGTAGAAGTCCTTCAGATTATCCAACTTTTCAAGGTATGGTATTCGGGCTGTTCATCCGAACCGAATTTGAATGTAACCGGAAGGGTCTCTCCGCCCGTCTGAACGGCCAAATCGTATGCTGCCTTATAGTTGTATTGGTTCTCCGTAGAAAGCCATACAGGGGCGCCATTATAGGCGAATCCGGATAGGATAGCTGCATCAGTCTGGCTGTTATACCATGACATAACCAATGTGCGGATTTCCTCATCAGTAGGCTTGTGTCCGAACTCCTCTTCCATGTAGGAGGCAGAGCCGTTCTCTTTTTCCTGCACATCCCAGCGGATGCGCCATTTGTCTTTAACCGGGTTCGTGCATTCCATCAGCGATACACCGGCACTTCCTTCAACTCTTCTCATGTAAACACGTATTTGGTTCTACCTTTGCCGAATGTCTCTGTCTTGATGGTCGTTTCAAACGGGAAACCATCCGGCATTTCCTTTACTTGTGCGAGAATATTCTTCATTTCCTCGCTGTTGGTGAAGAACTTCTTTGCTTCGCCGTTCACTTCGATGGCCACAATACAGCGGTCTTCTCCCTGCTCGGTCTTGATACCGGTCTCAAAGTCCTTCACTACAATCGGTAAGTTTACCAGTTCCCGGATGCTTACCACCACACCGGGAAATCGCTTCTTGCCGTCCTCCGGCTTGTAAGCGACATTCAAGTCTTTAAAACTTCTCATTTCTTTGCCTGTATTTTTTAAACAACTTATTACAGTCGGCGTGCTTCGTCATGCCGTAGAAACTGGCAATCAGTTCTCGCCGTCTTTTTCTCGATTTTACCTCGTGCATCTTCCGGGCAAACTTCTGCTTGATACGTTTCCGCAATCTTACATAGTCGGGACGGATAACATAGCCAAGGAAATCAATGCCTTCTTCTACAGGGAATACCCGTTCATTCGGCTTTATTTCCAAGTCTATTTTTCCCATTTGCCTGTGAATAACATCACGAATCTTCCACAATTCCGCTTTCGTTTTACCGAGTACCAGTCCGTCATCGCAATAGCGATAGTAATAACGAACCCCGTACTTATCCTTCAGATAGTGGTCTAAAAATACAGACAGAAGCAGATTTCCTGCCCCTTGTGAACTGCGCAGTCCGAAGCTTATACCTTCCGGCAGCAGCTTAACAAACCGCTCCAGTAGCACCAACAGCCTTTCGTCCTTGAACACCCTCCGGAAGCACCACATAACAAAGTCCTGCCGCGCATTGTCGTAAAACCTACGGATGTCAAACTTGTATGCGTAAAGTGTGCCTTCCGGGTCTTTTTGCAAATCGGTACGTATGCAGTTCATCAGATCATGAGTACCGCGTCCTTTTGATGCTTGCACCGGTTGTCCGGATATAACGTTTTTGCAGGTGGCGGTCCACCACATTCATGATGGCAAACACAGCGATGCGGTCTTTCATGGACAGGATCTGCAAAATACGTTTTT
>ENA-OQNC01000112-OQNC01000112.1-human-gut-metagenome-genome-assembly--contig:-NODE-112-length-11974-cov-3.208407_pt1 | contig 11974 bp, 8 predicted proteins | sample MGYA00242626_ERZ504874 | MGnify/ENA primary metagenome ERZ504874 (study PRJEB26092, sample SAMD00036411) | human gut metagenome | host: Homo sapiens | study: EMG produced TPA metagenomics assembly of...
AAAATTCTATTTTAGATGCGATGTTATTATCAGATATTCATATTTAATAGGGATAAATTTATATTGGAAAATCCACATGAGCGGACGATACAGATAATATGTGGAATATTATTTCTTCCTGTTATAGTATTGGCATATCTACTGATAGAGGAGAATTTCAATTATAAAACCCCTTTTGTGTTTTTCATCATAATCTATGTTTTATTATACAAGACATTCTGTTCGTATTATATCAAAAGGAAAAAAGGTATGGAAATTATAAGGAGTAAACCTCTGATATTTAATAGCCAAAAGGTTTCTTCCTTCATATCATGGATGATTTATCCCATTTTGGTTGTATTACTTTATTTTATAATAACACATCGTCATTGGCTAAAAATTATACAATAAAGATTTAATAAGTTAGTAACAACGAAAGATAGCATCTGACGATGCTCCTTTCTAATCATTAGATATAAAGACATGAGAATATTTGTATTGTATTGTTTGTTCCTTTTCCCACTTAGCTATGTTATAGCGAAAAACGGCTATGTGGAACAAAATTCAGTAAAGTATCATTTTTTGACTGAACAAGATACCCTTTATATAGAAACAGAAAAAACAGAATTTGAAACTCTATATAGGCTGTGTTTTAATCAGCACGATGAAAAGAAGGTCATTTTTGAGTTGAAAGCGGTAGATGATAGCAATATTGACTTCGTGCAAAGCTATACAATCAATGGAGTGAGAAAGTTTGATTGCTTTGCTGTGTATGATAATGTGGCAGACGGAAACCGTTTCCTGTTCTTTGATTATAGAAAATCAAGCAGCTTACATAACGCCTACTTGTTTTTCCGGTTTCTATCCGATATGCAGTTCTGTGGACTTTTACAAAAACGGAAGTTTTATTACAAAATGAGCACTCCCATTTGAAACAGCTAAACGACACATTAAGTATTGATAGTAAAGTGGCTTATGTACCATTTAACTGTAATAATCGAATTATAAAGGCAACTTTAGTTCCATATCCTCAAGCGAGAAAGGGCAATAGATATCTAATAACGAAAGATAGCATCTAACGATGCTCCTTTCTAAGCATTCAAGGCATTAGCTGTAATTATATGACATGAAAATCTATGAGAATAAAATATTGAGAATACTTGGATTTATTTTTTTATTTGGATTTATGTATTCGGTGTGGGCATTTGTTTTGCCGGAAGGTGGTATGCCATTGGAATACCGGGAGTGGTTTTATTGCTTGTATGGTTAAATCACAATCTTATAGGTGCTGCTATTCGTAGATATAGAGCAAGGCAGGCAATCAAACAGATAAAAAAGCATGGAACACGATTATCGGTTGATTTAAGCCAATGTAAAGTCAGTGCGCAGAAATGGAGTAGCAAGAAGTCAAGGATGCAAGAGCCAGTCTTTAAGGTATTCAATTCATGGGAAACCCAGTTTTGGAATGGTGTTAGCGGCTCTTTGTTTCCTGACATTTATCATAGTGAACAAGTAGTGTCCACTGCAATATGCACCGTGACGTACACCACCCCATACAAAGGAAAGACAAAAACATTTCGCAGTGATGCAATTTTGAAGGAAAAAGTTTCATTGGAAATGCTATTGCAATATTATGGAGTGGCAACGATTTACATAAATCCGAAGAATGACAATCAATATTATTTTGATTTGGATTTTCTAAAATAGATACAGCTAACAACGCAGGATAACGGACAAGCCGTTCCCTGCTAACCATTAACAATAGTGCGATGAATAAAACTGTTCAATCCATAATAGCATTGACAGCTTTCAGTGCTTTGCTGATAGCCATAACATTATTTTGTGGTGGCTTAGGCTTTGGTCGTCTGTTCGGAATATATGGCATTATGGAATATTGTCTTTTGGGTATGCTTGTAATAATAGATATACTGGTAATCTACAAGGTCTATAAACTATATGCAATGCAGCCTAAAACCATAATGTTATTGTTGGGTTTGGAATGTTGCTCTATCCTTTTGTGGCTTGCCTTTATCTGTATAGACCAAAGTTTATTGGATTGGCAAATTACAAACTTCATATTGCAAGCTGTTTGTTTAGACGGCTTCACGGGAGATGAACGAGGATTGAATATGCTTGCAGTCTTATGTGGCATTGTTTATCCCCTTATTGGGATTGGGTGTTTATTCACCGGATTGGGATTTGTAAATAAGTTAGTAACAACGAAAGATAGCATCTGACGGCGTTCCTTTCCAAGCCATTATGAATAAAGGAATAAAAAATACAGATAACATTTTGAACGAGTGAAGCAACGTGCAAACCGGACGAATTACAGATACTATTTTTTTGTACTACCTATATTTCAAGGGAGAGGTTTGGGGCAAGAAGATAGGGCGGATGTCTAGGTTTTATACTGCTGTTTTGGTATTGGTGGTGGGTAGTAGTTCTGCCCGGCAACTTTCTCCTGATTAACAGTGTACCGGAATGGTCGTCCTTACATCTTGGCTATTTAGGTGCAATTGTTTTTGCTTATTTGTGTATTTATTCTTGCACGATACAGGAAAGCCCGTGTACAGGCATTGTTGAACCGCTACCGCCGCTCTAAGCATATCAGCGCAGTACAGGCATATTTTCTGTTCCTGCTGCCCTTTGTACTTTTCTTCTTAGAAACATGGCTGTTCGATGAATGGGGTTGGACGGATTGCGTGAAGTGGAACAAATGATATGTCATTCATATATAAAACATCAGATATGGAACAACGGATTACATCATTATTGCTTCCCGCTCCCGAAGCGGAGTTGGAAGCGTCCTGCAAGGAACTGGACGAAAAGGTAACATGGCTGCTGCACAACAGCCGGAAAATGGACAACTACTTGGAACTTGAACCGTTCAGCAAGGACGGGCGGCTGTGCGCCCACGTGTGCGACACGCTCAAAAGCCTGCCGGAAACGCCGACACTGGCGGCATACAAGGACTACAAGGCAATCATTATCCTGCTGGGTATGTCCACCACCCATTACGCCATACTTGACGAACTGGCGGAACAGCACCGCAAGCGGGACGAGATACCCGAACTGACCGCCTACTGCGATGCGCTCCACTGGATGCGACCGGGACGGCAGTACCTCTGCAACGTGTACAACACGGTATGCCACGCTTTCCACCTGCTGCGGAGAAACCCGGTAAGGGGCAACCGACTGCTGGTGACGGAAAAGGAACTGCGCCACGCCGAACGGATGCTGCCGGAACTGGGCAGGCAGACGTTCACCGAAATGGTACGTCTGAAAGGCTACATGGTCTATGATGCCGAGAAACTGGCGGACAAATGCGGCATGGAATACGGCTCGTTCCGGCGAAAGGTAAAGAAAATGACCGGGTACACGGCTAAGGAATGGGTGATAAAGGAACGGGTAAAGGACGTGGAACACTACCTGTTGAACACAAACCTCACGCTTACCGAAGTGGCGTTCACCACCGGGTTCGCATCGACATCGAACCTGAACGACTTCTGCAAGGCGTATCTTTTAGATACCCCCGGAGAAATACGCAGAAAAGCGCAGGAAACAAGAAAATGCACAGTTACAAGAACGTAATGTGAAAAATCAAGAATAAAACTGATTTTTTATGCCCGTAACTTTGTGCTTCATAAAAGATAAGCACAAGGTTATGGAACATAAGATACCGTTGGAAACATACTTCGCCGGACTGCTTACAAAAAGTGGAATGGCAGATACAGGAATACGAGGACACCGCAGCGGACACGCTGACGCTCTGCCGCCTGTGCGTGGACTACCTGCAAGAGATACTGGGCGAACTCAAAACCTTTATAATCTCCTACCCGTTCGCCAGCACGGAAGAAGAAATACACTTCTTCAAGGAACTGAAACCGCTTTTAGCGAGCAAAATCATCTATTACAATACCGTTTACAAGATAGAGGTGCGCTTCCCCAGCGGCAGCGAGGACGTGCAGCGGGACTACCTGCTGTCGGAAACCGACCGGATTTCAAGGTCGTTCCAGCGGAACTTGGCGTTCTACCAGTACCACCGAACGAAAGCCACCTACTTGGACAGGCAGTATTTCATACGTGGGAAGCCTGACATACAAATCATCGTGGACAGTTTCTATTACGAAACAGACCCACAGTTCAGCACCAGTCACGATTTCAAGGTAGCCAAGATTTTAGCCAACGAACTGCTGGAAATATACCTCACCAACCGTCTGCACGAGCTGGAACGCCGGGAACAGCGCAAGCGGGTGAAGAACGGCTTCATGGGCAGGCTGTTGCGCTGGACGGGGACGAAAAGGGCGTTGGTGGAACTTATCTACGCACTGGACGCCTGCGGCTGTCTGAACAAGGGAACGGTTGATATTAAGGAGATTGTAGCCTACTTTGAATACGTGTTCGACATAGACCTCGGCGACTTCTACCACACCTACATGGAACTAAAAGCCAAGACCAAAGACCGAACGGGCTTCCTCTCCACCCTGAAAGACAGGTTGCTGATGCGCATGAGGGAGCAGGATTAGGCAACCGTGCTTTAACAAAATTTATTTCGCCACAGGTGGGTACATCTGTGGCGTTTTATTTTTCAGGACACCCGAACTTTGCGGCAAATCAATCAGTTACCGTTATGGAAATAATAACATTCGAGTCCAAAGCCTACAAGGAACTGGACAACAAGATTACCGCCATTGCCGACTACATCTTCAACCACATGGAAACGGCAAGGCAAAGCGAGGAAGACATGTGGGTGGACAGCTACGAGGTCTGCACGTTCCTGAAAATAAGCGAAAAGACCCTGCAACGCCTGCGGGTGTCGGGGACTATCGCCTATTCCAACATCAGGGGACGCTACTTCTACAAGGTCAGCGAGATACGCCGGATGCTGGAAGAACGCCTGATAAGGAGCAACAAGGAGAACATCGACAACCTGATAACCAACCACCAGTTGTATGCTAAGGAAAGAGGAAATCTTAGAAAGGACAAGTAACGGGCTGGCGGTGTTCAAACACTACCTGCCCGGAAACTGGCGCATAGGTCGCAACTTCCTTAACCCGCTGTACGAGGACAGCAAGGCTTCCTGCAACATCTACTTCGACCGCCGGGGCGGTATCTACAAGATGAAAGACTTCGGCAACGACAGTTATAGCGGCGACTGTTTCTTCCTCGTGGGGCAGTTAAAGGGGCTGGACTGCAACCGGGCGGCTGACTTCGTGGAGATACTGGAAATCATCGACCGGGACTTGGGTTTGGGGCTGGCTTCCGGCACTCCGGTTTCCGTTCCCCCGGCAACCGTCCGCCGGGCAGTGCCGGACAAACCCGAAGAAACGTCCGAAAAGCCCGTCAAGCCCTACCAGTTCCGGGAACAGAAGTTCCCGCTTGCCGAACTGGTGTACTGGCAACAGTACGGCATCACGCCCGAACTGCTGGAACGTTACAAGGTCTGCTCGCTCCGGGAGTATCACAGCGAAACGGCAGAGGGCAAACCGTACACCTACACTTCATCGGTGGCAGAACCCATGTACGGCTACAAGGGCAAACAGCACATCAAGCTGTACCGCCCGTTCTCCACGCCCCGCTTCCTCTACGGCGGCAGCTTCGGCGAGAACTACAGTTTCGGGCTGGAACAACTGCCAGCCAAAGGCGACACGCTATTCATCACGGGCGGCGAGAAAGACGTGCTTTCGCTGGCGGCGCACGGTTTTCACGCTATCTGCTTCAACAGCGAAACGGTGACTATCCCTCCCACGCTGGTCTATCGGCTGACGTTCCGCTTCAAGCACATCGTCCTGCTCTTTGACATGGACAAGACGGGCAGGGAAAGTTCATGCAAGCAGGAAAAACTATTGGAAGAATTTGGCGTGAAACGCCTGCTGCTCCCGCTTCCGGGAACGAAAGAGGAAAAGGACATATCCGACTACTTCAAAGCCGGGAACACCCGTGAAGATTTCCTGAAGCTGTTTATCGAATTTTTAGACAACCTGTATAGCGACACATTGATTATGCTAAAATCATGCGAGATAGATTTCAACAACCCGCCCGCCAAAGCACAAGAGATTATTTCGGCGGGTGACGTTCCGCTGGGGACACAAGGCAACCTGTTCGGCATCACCGGGGGCGAGGGAACGGGAAAGAGCAATTATGTAGCCGCAATCGTGGCGGGCTGCATCTGCCCGGCTGGTGCGGAAGTAGATACGCTGGGCATACAGATAACCGCCAACGGCAGGCACAAGGCGGTCTTGCTTTACGATACCGAGCAATCGGAAGTGCAACTGTTCAAGAATGTAAGCAACCTGCTGGCACGTGCCAAACAGCCGGACAAACCCGATGAACTCAAAGCGTTCTGCCTGACGGGTATGTCACGCAAAGAACGCTTGAACGCCATTGTGCAGAGCATGGATAAGTTTTACTACCAGTACGGCGGCATCCAGTTGGTCGTCATTGACGGCATCGCCGACCTTGTTAAGAGTGCCAACGATGAAGCGGAAAGCGTGGCGGTGATAGATGAACTTTATCGGCTGGCTGGCATCTACAACACGTGTATTCTGTGCGTGCTGCATTTCGTCCCCAACGGTTTGAAGCTGCGGGGACATTTGGGCAGCGAGTTGCAGCGCAAGGCGGCTACAATCCTTTCGATAGAGAAAGACGATGAACCCGCCCAGTCGGTGGTGAAAGCCCTGAAAGTAAGGGACGGAAGCCCGCTGGACGTGCCGCTGATGCTCTTTGCATGGGACAAGGAAGCCGGGATGCACGTGTACAAGGGCGAGAAGCCCCGTGAGGAAAAGGAGAAACGCAAGGAAAGGGAACTGGTGAATGTCGCACATGACATCTTCGGGCGGCAGACACGCATCACCTACATAGACCTTTGCGAGCAGTTGCAGCAGGTATTGGACATCAAGGAGCGCACCGCAAAGAGCTATATCCGCTTCATGCGGGAAAGGGACATCATCACCAAAGACACGGCGAACCAAAGCTGTTTTGTCATCGGTTCATATCATCTTCAAAGGAACGCAAGCTGCCCGTAGGCGTATGGGCTGAACTTGTGTATTTTTAGGTGCTTGTGTCCTGCCCTGTTGTGATAACACGGCAGGATTTTTTCTGTTTGCACGTGATTTTTCAGGGTATTTGCTTAACTTTGCAGAAGTTACACGGAAAAGTAACGGCAGTTGGACGGCGGTTGCCGGAATATTGCCTTTATATATAACATATACGTTCGCCGAACGTCCCAAAGTAGAAAACTGGCACTTTTCAAAATGTGGGGATATTCAGCGCAGGATATGCTATGCGTTTGTCATAGCGTGGCTGCACTGTTTCCACATTTGGGTATGCCAGTACCTCTACTTTGAAACAGCGTCATGCCACGCTTTCTTTTTGGGGTTGCGGCTAACGTGCCAAGACAGTAGGGATTTATATCACTTTAATACCTGACAATATGGAACAAATCAAAGCGCACATCGCCGTATCGCTGGACGGGCATACCGCCACGCCGGACTATGAACTGGACTGGATGCCCCGTGAGGTCAAGGAACTGGCGGCAAGGGAACACGCCGCCGCAAGCTGCCTGCTTATGGGGGCGAACACCTACAACTACATCTTTGAACACTGGGGCGGGTGGCCGCACAAAAGCAAACGGTCTTTTGTGGTGTCACACTACGACACCAACGTTACACCGGACTGCGGGGTGGAGTTCCTGACCGAAGAACCGCTGCAAAGGGTCTATGAACTGAAACAGGAAACCGACATGCTGGTGGTGGGTGGCGGCAAGCTGCTTACTTCATTGATTAAAGCCGGACTGCTGGACAGCCTGACAATCTACACCGTCCCGGTCATGGCGGGCAAAGGCATCGGTTTTGTCGGGGAAACATCCGGCTCGCTGTGGAAGCTCTCGGAAAGCAGGGTGCTGGATAACGGGGTGGTCTGTTCGACCTACCTGTTTGGCGGGAACATATAAAAAATGCGCCCGGTTTCCCTCCGGGCGCAACCACTAAAATTTCAATTATTATAAGCTGTAAAACCTATCACAATGAAATTTCAGCGGCAAAGATAGGCTATTTCTTCGGTTTCGCTTTCTTTTCGGGGAATGAAAAACCGACATTGAACTGCTCGTCCAGTACCAGCGAAGCATCGAAAGCCTTGCCGTTCTTGCCCTTGAAGCCCTTGATTAGCCCGGTCTTGCGTTTAGTCACCAGCTCGACAATCTGCTTGTCGGAAAGCTGCTTGTCGCACTTGTTGCGGAATATGGTAAGCGTGCAGTCCACGTTGGAACACTTCGCCACTTTCGGGTAGAACAGGATGCGCCCGCTGCCGCATTTCGGGCAGGGGCAGGTTTCACCAGTAGCGACAGATAGCTGCACCGATAGCAGTTCTGCGGTGATTTGCGTTGCGTACACCTCGATGCCCTTTCGGAACGTGTCGGCATCCATGCTGCCCGCTTCTATCTTGGCAAGGGCGGTTTCCCACATGCCCGTCATTTCGACATCGGCAATCTTCTTGTCCCTGACAATCCCATAAACGGCAAGCCCCTTGTCGGTAGGCACAAGGTTCTTCTTCTCACGCACGATGTACTGGCGGGCGAACAGCGTTTCGATAATCGCCGCACGGGTGGCGGGCGTGCCTATCCCGACATCTTTCAGGCTGGCTTTCAGTTCGGCATCTTCCAGTTCCCTGCCTGCGTTCTCCATTGCCGCCAACAGGCTGCTTTCCGTGTGCAGCGGTTTCGGCTTGGTCTGCTTTTCGAGCAGATCCACGCCGGAGAGTGGCAAATATTCTCCCTCTTGGAGTGGCGGCAGGCTGGCGGCTTCTTCATCCCCGCCCGTTTCCGGCTCGCCGAACACGGCACGCCACCCGGCTTCTTTCATCACAGACCCTTTCACCGTAAAGTCGGTATCTCCCCCTGACAGCAAGGCGGTGGTAACGTCTTTCACGCACTTGCCCGAAAAGGCTTCCAGCATACGCCCGGCTACCAGCTCGTAAACCGCCCGCTCGTCTTTGGAAAGTTCGCCGGGCAGGTTCTCGGTAATGATTAAGGCGTGGTGGTCGGTCACTTTGCCGTCATTCACGCTGCGGCGGTTCAGGGGTGTGCCGTCCAGCCCGGCGGCATACCCGGCAAAGCGGGAGTATTGCCCCAGCAGGGCGACACGTTCCGGCATTTCATCGAAAACGTCCTCCGGGATATAGCGGCTTCCGGTTCGGGGATAGGACATCACTTTCTTTTCATACAGGCTTTGCGCTATGGAAAGCGTCTTGTCAGCCGAGAAGTTCAGCTTCGTGTTCGCTTCCTTTTGCAGCGTGGTAAGGTCGTACAAAAGCGGCGGTTCTTGGCAGGCTTCTTTCCTCTCAACGGATTTAACCACAAGTTGCCCGGCATCCTTTACCCGTTGCAGGGCGGCTATGGCTTCGGGCTGCTGTTCCCACTTGGCGGTCGATTGGGCGGTAAAATTTATTCCCCCGCTGGCGGTCACCGCTTTGAGTTGCCAAAACTTGGCGGGTACGAAATTCCTGTTCTCCAAATAGCGGCCGCATATCATCACGAGCGTGGGTGTCTGTACCCTGCCCAGCGAGAACACCCCCTGCCCGGCAGCTACGCTCAACGCTTGGGTGGCGTTTATCCCTATCAGCCAGTCCGCTTCGCTGCGGGACTTGGCAGAGAGGTAAAGGTTATCGTAACGCTCTCCCGGCTGCAAGTTATCCAGCCCCTCACGGATTGCCTTGTCGGTAAGGCTGCTTATCCACAGGCGCACAAATGGTTTCCGGCAGTTCAGGTAATGGAAGATATAGCGGAAGATTAACTCACCCTCACGCCCGGCATCGGTGGCGACAATAATCCGGTCGCACTGGTCGAACACTTCCTTTATCACTTTCAACTGTTTCAGCACGCCGGGGTCTGCCTTGTACCCTTTCTCCGCTTTCACCTGACGGGGGATTAGCTGGAAATCGGGCGGCAGTATGGGCAGGCTCTCCCTGCGGAAGTTCGCCACGCCGTAGGCTTCCGGCATGGCAAGCTGGATTAAGTGGCCGAACGCCCATGTCACCATATACCCGTTGCCGGAAAGATAACCGTCATTACGCCCGGTCGCACCGATGATGCGGGCGATGTCCTTTGCCACGCTGGGCTTTTCTGCTATCAATGCAATCATAATTCTTTACTTTTTAATGGTGGATATTACATTTTCATTCCTCTGGACTTCTTGGGCTTGTCAGCTTTCAGGCTCTTGTCCTGCGCTTTCTCCTGCTTCTCTTTCTGCTTGGGGGTGGGCTTGTCCTGACCCTGTTTCAACGGCTCTTTGCCCTGCTTGGTGGCTTCGTTGGTCTTGCCCCCGGAATTGACCGCTACCTGCGTCCGGTTCTCGGCGGCGGGGGTAACGTCTTTCGGCTGCACCTTGTCGTGGGATTTGCCCTGTGCGCCGGGCTGTACATGACCGTTGAACTCAACGCCCTTGCCGTCCTTTAGCCCGGCTACCTGCTGTTCTGCGGGCTGCTGCCCCTGCTGCAAGAACTGGACGGCGGCACGGGGCAGGAACTCCAAGCCACGCTCCACCGCACTGACCTGCAAATAGGCACTGCGCTTCGTGCCGTCCCTGAATTGCAGGTTTTCCATTTTCACCGCTTGCCCGGCTTCAAAGGCGGCTTTCTGTTCCGGGCTGACTTGCACGTTACAGATTGTATCGGGGCATTTCCATTTGTCAGCCCGCATGTATTCCAGTTCGTGCGTGTACCTGTCCCGGCTGACAAACACGGGGATTTGCTCGCCGCTTTTCGGGTCTTTGATTTCAGCGATGCCGCCCAAGTTGCCAGTGCCTTGCAAGTTGCCCTGTTCCTGCTTGGTGAACCCGTGTTCATGGAACGGGCGTTGCAACAGCTTTTCGTCCTGCTGCACGCCGTGCAGCTTGGGTACTACCGTGCCGTCCTTTGCCTGATAGAAAGAGAGCTTGACATCGGTAGGTTTGAGGTAGAAGCCGCCCACCGTCCCCGAAACGGTGTAGGTATTTCGGGACTTGTAGCCACGCATCACCCGGTCGAAGTCCTTCGTGTTTTTCAGGGTGTCGGCGGTGATGCCGACTTTTTTCAGGTTCTCCCAGTCGATTTTTGCCGGGTCGAAGCGGTAACCCTGCTTGAACTCGTGGAAGTCGGGCTTCGGAACTCGAAGCATTTCAGCCCGCTTGTCGCCCTCCGGTGTAGGGTTGCGGTGGTTTTCCTCGATTGCCTTTGCGTCCCGCTCCGCTTCGGAAGCCTTGACGCTGAACAGTTCCAGCCCGGAAGTGTCCTGATACTTGCGGTAGAAGTTGGAAATGAAGTTGCTGAACACATCGCTGTTCTTGTCCACCTGCATGAACTCGCCACCGTGTGTCGGCGGTACGGTCTGCAAATTGCCCTCCTTGTCAATACCCTTAACGGCACTCACCTTTCCCTGCTGTTTATCCAAGACCAGCAGCACGTCTTTTTCCTGCCCCTCTGCGGGCGGGGTCATTCTGTTTGCCATAAATAATTGAAATTTTAGCGGTTACGGGAATAGTCCCGCCCAAAGGTAGCGACTAAATATGCTATATTTGGACGGGCGGCAAGGGCTGTCCGAATTTGTCCTGCGGTGTCCCGATTTGTCCGGGTGGGATGAAATTCCGCAACCATTGGTTGCAGAATTGAAAAGGGCATAAAAAAAGAGAGTGAATGATTTCACTCTCTTTCGATGAACCCTTTGTGAACCCTTTGGTCGTTTTTTGAAATAGCTAAAACTCAAGTAATTTGCATATTTTGCAAAAGAAAATCATTCGAGTATGAACCATATGTGAACCCTTTAATGGATTAGCGGGGAACACTGTTTAAGCGTCATCGCGCTTCGTTAGTAATCTGTTATTGCACTCGTTTCAAATCCCCGACTAGATTGGAGTGACATTTCTATGTAGGGAATAGTTTTTAGTAATATGGATGTTATCTATTGCTTCTTTACCTACCCAATGCCAATGCCGATACAAGACATGGAGATTATAGAATAAAATAA
>ENA-OQNC01000115-OQNC01000115.1-human-gut-metagenome-genome-assembly--contig:-NODE-115-length-11893-cov-2.361125_pt1 | contig 11893 bp, 14 predicted proteins | sample MGYA00242626_ERZ504874 | MGnify/ENA primary metagenome ERZ504874 (study PRJEB26092, sample SAMD00036411) | human gut metagenome | host: Homo sapiens | study: EMG produced TPA metagenomics assembly of...
GAACGACTGTGGCTAGGCACTTAATAAAAATGGCATATTGTCTTTATACTCCCAAAGACGGACGTATCACCCGGATAGGAGATAAAGGCTCGGAGTTCCTCGATATCTGCTCCTTCAGTGAGGATATAAACGGCAAGATATGGATAGGTACCCAAACGGGAATTTATTCTTATTTTAATAACCAATTGTCGTACGAGAAAGAATTAAACGCCCAGTTACCCGATATTATGGTACACGGTATCATACGGGACAAAAACGGAAAATTATGGGTAGGAACATTCGGCAAAGGAGTAGTGGTGTTTGATGAAGATGATAAAAAGCTTTATAATTTCACAACAGACCATTCATTTCCATCCAATGCCGTGAATTATATGATGGAAGATTCTCGCAAACGCATTCTTGTTGCCACCCGGGAAGGTATTATTATTTTTAAAGATGTAAGTCAACCTAATATCTTTGTGTCATTCGGTGCAAAGGAAGGTTTGGAAAACACACAGGTACGTGCCATACAGGAAGACCATGACGGCTATATATGGATAAGCACCAATGGTGGCATTTCTCGTCTAGATGAAAAAAACAAAGATTCTACAATTATAATTATCATGACGGTATACCTATGGGTGATTTCATGGATGGTTCCACTTGCATCACTCCAGACGGTACTCTGTTTTTCGGCTCCCAAAACGGGGCATGTTATTTCAATCCGCGTGAACTATCATCACCACGCGAAGTTTCCCCTGTTACCATCACCCAATTCTTTATCTATAATAAACAGACAGAAAGCAGGGATACCCCGGTTACCGGTTCCAATCAGTAACAAGAATTGTTGAGTTACCTTATAATCAAAACACTTTCAACATATCTTTCAATGTGTTGGATTATACACAAAGTTCACAAGTAGAATTTTCATATATGCTGGAAGGACTTGAGAATGCATGGTACAGCACCCAAGGAGATAATCAGGTCACCTTCCGTAACATACCGCACGGCAACTATGTGTTTAAAGTGAAAACCCGATTTCGCAATCAGGAATGGAACGAGAATGCAGCACAACTGACAGTGGTAATTGCTCCTCCCCTTTGGCTTACCTGGTATGCCAAATTGGGTTATGTCATATTGTTTATCTTCGCATTATATGCATTGCTCCGTTTTTATAAACGCAAACTGGACTTAGAGAGTTCACTGGAAAGTGGAGCGCAAGCAAAGTCTGAACAAACAAGAACTGAATGAAGAACGCCTGCGCTTCTACACCAACATCACCCATGAACTGCGTACTCCGCTCACGCTGATTCTAGGTCCATTGGAAGACCTGTTGAGTGATGCCACCCTGTCTCCCAAACACGCCAACAAAATCAGCATCATTCATGATAGCGCCACCCGTCTGCTGAATCTGATAAACCGCATACTGGAATTCCGCAAGACCGAGACCCAGAACCGTAAATTATCTGTGGCCAAGGGAGATCTGGGACAATTGGTACAGGAAGTGGGATTACGTTACAAAGAGCTGAATCCCAATAACAAAGTAAATTATCATAGTTCATATCGAAACAGAAGATACGGAAATCTTCTATGACGCGGACATGATCACCATCATACTGGACAACCTGATGAGCAATGCTGCCAAATATACTTCCGAGGGAGATATCACCTTATCACTCCGTTCAGTAGAAGAGAACCAGATAAAATACACGGAAATCAGTGTCAGTGATACCGGTCATGGCATTGACGCCGAAGCGTTACCACACATTTTCGATCGCTATTATCAGGCAAAAAGCAAATATCAGGCATCGGGTTCGGGAATCGGGCTCGCTCTGGTCAAAGGTTTGAGTGAGTTACACGAAGGAATCCTGAAAGTAGAAAGCACAGTGGATACGGGAACCACATTCACGCTGCGCCTGCTCACCGAGAATACGTATCCCAACGCTATCCATGCCCAACATGATATGGAAAAGAAGCCGATGGATGCAGAGGAAACCACCATTACCGATACACCAACCGAAAATCATCCCATTGTACTGGTGGTAGAGGACAATACAGACATACGGAATATATCCGGAGCTCTTTTACAGATATCTATGAAGTAATCACTGCCAAGGATGGCAAAGAAGGCTGGGAACTGGCACAGGCACGAATTCCCAACATCATTGTCAGTGATATCATGATGCCGGTCATGGACGGTATCGAACTTTGCAAGCGAATAAAAGAGGATATGCGCACCAGCCATATCCCTGTAATCTTACTGACGGCTAAAGATTCTTTACAAGACAAGGAAGAAGGATATGCATCCGGAGCAGATTCCTATCTTACCAAACCGTTCAGTGCCAAGTTACTGCACAGTCGCATCAACAATCTGTTGGAAACCCGTAAGAAAATAGCCTCTTTGCTGGCACTGGCCGATATACAGCCCAAACAGGAAAGTGCCGTGAGTTCGTTAAACAAACTGGATAATGAATTCTTGCAGAAAATCACGCAAATAATCGAAGAGAATCTAGAAATGGAAAAGATGGATATCGCTTTCATTGCCGACAAGATGTGCATGAGTCACTCTACCCTTTACCGCAAGATAAAAGGACTGACAGATATGTCCGCCAACGAATTTATCCGTAAGGTAAAAATGCGCAAGGGAGTGGAACTGCTGATGTCCGGACAATATACTATTTCAGAAATAGCCTATATGATAGGATTCAGCAGTGTGGCCTATTTCCGCCAATGTTTCAAGGACGAATACGGAATGTCGCCTTCGGATTATGTGAAACAAAAACAGTAGACTCCCTGGCGGATTCTGATCATTGCTTGGTATCATCCTGAGCAGTTCTTCTTTAGAGTTTTATATTTCTGCTACCACCCTTCCTGCTGAAATGCCGATGAAAAGTGGTAGCAGTGGAGCAACAATATAAAGCTCGTTTGTTGTAGAACTCTTGGATCAAGTTATAACTGTCACAATCGAATTCAAGTCCAGCCTGAACATTCTGTTTCTATTTTTCTTCCAAAGAAAGCAGTATCCCGATCACTTCCGCATAATTCTTTCTACCGGAAGGAATGTTGTTACCCTTTAAAAACAGGTTATAAATTTTATTTCTGCACTTCACCCAACAGGGTACTATAACGCTCATGCCAATACATACGTTTATATTTTTCATAATCCTTCACCACTTCGGGACGGATCGTCTTAATCCATTCACGGAATTCCTCTTCCGTCAACACAGAAGATGCATTGACCAGCACATAGGGCAACAGACCGAAATAGGCACTATAACGCACCGCCGGCCGCTTTGAAGAGCGACAAACCCTGTAAGCCCAATAATTCGCTTCCGCCTCATTACTTACCCCAACAGGTGAGACAGTTCATGGGCATACGTAAATGGCAATTGTACAGGAAGCAATTCTTCATTCAATTGCGACTCCGACAAAAAAAGGTCCCATATATCCCAATACCCCCACACCCGAATAAAGCGGATTAAACCACACCTGCTTGGGATGCTGATAATCCTGGGGAAGAGCCAAGCCATACATAGACGGAACCTGCCGGTAAATCTCCTTTATCTCCTGCCGCATCCTTTCAAGGTCCGTTTTCACCTCAGCCGTATAGGACTGATTCAGACTATCTGTATAGGAAACAAGGAAACGATGGAATGCCTGTTCATCGTAACCGGCAGGCTCCACCTCCATCCGCCGATAAATATCGTAACGGAAATAATTCAAGCCCCATCCCAGATAAAACCAGATATAGACCCATGCCAGCAACTCCACTTCCCTGCCCACAATAAATCTCCAGCTTTTCTTCTTCCGGCGTTTAAGAAAAGGATAAATAATCATCCATAAAATGATTACGACCACCAGCGCCTCCTCCAAGGAAAAAGGGAAAACAGAAGCTATAGCGGACAACGCCGCCGACAGCCGACGGATAGATATGGACGGGCACTACCCGTTCGGCCATGAAACGGGGAAAAAAACGGACAAAGTAACAATGCACAGAAAGAAGACAATGACAAGTACTATATATCTCAGAAGTAGGGAGTAAGTTTTTGTTTTCATGGATGACAAAGCTACTATTCTTTTTGCCATTTTTCAGATACAGATGACACAAAGTCTTTATTTTTTTAAACACGAACAACGCAGATGATACGGATAAGTATAAAAACAACTTCGTATCATCTGCGGCGTTCGGATTTAAAAGCAATCAGAATAAATCCCAAGTGCGTATATCATCACTCCAGTGATGGTCTTTCGGGAAAGGCTGTCCGCCCCATGCCTTGGCTTGTGTGCAAGGTTGTGCGGCATCTGTCCAGAACGGATGTGCGGCAGGAAGCCCCAGCGGAAGGAACGCCAATGATGTCATATAAAGACTGCCGTTATTGGTGTACCAATCCGCCACATTGGGCTGACGGCCTGCAAAACCGATGGTCAGGAAGCCCGCCTCATTGAAGTTCTCGGTGTTGTCATACATCCGGTGCATCACAGAAGTCAGTGCGGCACGCGCCTGTCCGTTGCTCACCCCTTCGGGCAACTGCTGATACCAAGCCATCAGCGCCAAGGGTTGCATAGTGGCCAAACGATAAGGAATGGAACGGCCGAATACCGGGAAAGTACCCTCAGGAGAAATCAAGCGTTCCAGTACAAGGCTGAATTTCCTGGCACGTTTCAAGGCGCGGTCATAATATTTTTTATAATGAATACGAGTGTATTTCCCTGCATCCTTCATGCCCTGCAACGTTTCCAGATACATGGGATGGAAGACATAACTGCTATAATAGTCGAAAGCGAAAGAAGGGCCGTCCGCATACCAGCCATCTCCCGTGTACCATTCCTCCACCTTGCGGATAGCCGAATTGATACGGTATTCGTCACATTCCGCTCCTGCCTTTGCCAGGAAACTCTCGATGGTAGAAGAAAACAGCAACCAGTTAGTGTAAGGCGGGTCCACACGGCGCAACTGGGTAAATTCTTCAAAATAACGTTTCTTGGTTGTGTCATCCAAAGGCATCCAAAGCTGGTCGTAAGCACGTAGAAAACTTTCGGCCACGTATGCCGCATCCACCAAGGCCTGTCCGTGTCCTCTCCACAACAGATAATCGGGATTGGCAGGGTCCACCGCATTGGCATAGCTTTTCAATGCCCATTCACGGAGTTGCTTGCGCATCTGTCCCTCTTCCGTATCATCATCGGGAAGTGTCAGCCAAGGAGCGACACCTGCCATAAGGCGTCCGAAAGTTTCCATATAAGTCACCCCTTTGTTACGTCCATCCCAATTAGGGCTCACCTCTACCAGCATATTCTTTTTCAGATTACCTTCCGCCATATTGCTCAGTACGGGAGCTGCCATCTTATAAAGCAGATTGCACCAGTAGGCGCGATCCTGTATTTTCAGGAGCTTCCAGATAACGGACATATTCACAAGCAGTCCAACAGAAAAGCACCTACCCCGAAATTAGCTTCAGAATCAGCATCGACTACTTGTCCCGGAATGGCCTTCTCACCAATCGGCTGTACGTAACCAATCTTGCCATTCTTCTGCAAAGCAGTCTTTGTCAAATAGTTCCATGCTTTATCTATCACCGGTTTGTACACAGCCTCATCCAGATAGCCATTATTGATTCCCCAAAGGAAACCGTAAGTAAAGAAAGACCGTTCCGCTGGTTTCCGGTCCGGGAGCATGAGTGGGATCCATCATGCTACGGGTCCAATAGCCTTCCGGTTGCTGGATGGCTGCGACTGCTTCGGCCAGTTTCACATACTTGTTTACGAAAAAAGAACGATGCTCGTAATCAGCGGGAAGATCTTTCAGCACCTTCGCCAGTCCGGCAAGCACCCATCCGTCACCACGTGCCCAAAAGTCCTTCTTTCCGCTGGAAGTCTTGTGTTTAGGATAAACATATTTGGCATCCCGATAATACAGACCGGTTTCCCGATCGAGCATGATACTGTCCGAATATACAATATATTCATACAATTTATCCAAATAGAGATGATTACCCGTCACCTTATACAGTTTGGTCATGACAGGCATTACCATATACAGACCATCGCTCCACCACCAGTAATCATGATTGGGTGTACTCATCTCATACTCCATCACTTCGCGGGCACGGGCTATCTTATAGTTGTCCGGAAGAATAGTATAAAGGTCGATATATGTCTGAAAACAAACCTGATAATCTCCGAACAATACATATTCATCACTCTCACCGTAAGAATATTTCCATTTAGACTTATCCTTTTCCTTGGCTCCCTTCCATTCATTGTGTATAGCCCAGGCTTCAGAATATGCACGGTAGTTTTCATTACCGGTCAGAAAGTATGCCTCCATGTTTCCGGTGTGGTAAGCGGCATTGTCCCAAAACGAACGGACTTCGGGCTTGTTATGCGTTTGCCAATAAGTGTTTACCTTGTCTATAATCCCCCGTACTTCCTTGGCTTCGGAAGAAGGTTTGGCGGCAACCTGCATGGAAAGCAGCAAGGTACCTGCACAAACAAGGGTTTGTTTCAATAATTTGTTCATCATATTAATAATTTATCAATTTGCCAATTTACTAATGTGTTAATGTGCTTGCGCTATATGCCGCATGGTCATTGGCAAATCAGCACATTATTTACAATTCCAACACATAAACCATTTGCGGTTCTGTTTCCACCTGCTTCTCGCCATCTCCCTGTCGGGTATCCTGTACATAAATATGAAGTTGCTTCTTCATTTTCCATAACTCCGTGTCATGACTGGGTTCCCACGCATTTACGGCAAAATCCGTCAGGTCTTTCACGTGCCATTCACCAAACTGTATGTCTTTGGTATAGTACATGGAAACTTTGCTTCCACGTTCCTGGTCACGGAACAGATAGTACACTTCTCCATTGTCTACCACCATCCGGGGACGGGACATGGGAATCATCTTGGTTCCTCCCCCTTTGAGCGAGAAAGGGGTCTTGCGTTCGGAAACCTGTCGGTTGTGCCAGTTCACGCCATCATGCCAAACGATGCGGTATTGGGGAACATCACTATCGGGATTGCGCCAGTAGGTAGCGATGTACGGATGACCTCCGGCATCCGTACTCATACTGGTCTGGTTTATCAGTTCGGCATTCTGAGGAATACGGCAGGCATATTCGGCATTGCCCAGGCGGATAGGAAGCTCATACTTCTGTCCGTTGGTCTTATACCAGGTTCTACCTCCGTCAAAAGAACGGGCGTAGCATAAGTCATGGTTGGTTTCCACATGCCAGGTTTCACGCCACACCCAAGAAAGATGGATGGTTCCTGATTGGTCCACATACAACTGCCAATAGGCATTCCGCTCGTTTTCTCCATCTACAAGGACATCCTGCACACGCTCCCACTTACGGGATTTCACATCATATCGGTTCATTACCATATTTCCTCTTCCGGAAGCGCCCGAGCGATATACAAAAAGCAAACCGCCATCAGCCAACAAATGAAATTCAGGATAGGTCACATCTTCTTCTTCGTTGCCTATCATCGGCTCTTTATCTCCCAAAACAAGTGTATCGGGGGCAATGCTGCGGCAATAGTTCAGTTTATGTCCGTGGTGGTCAAAAGAAAGATGAAGATAGCCGTCGCCGTCCACCATCATACTGATAATGTTATGTGCATCTTTTACATGTCCTTTGTATTGGGAACGGTGCAAAATCCATTCCCCAGTGCCCAGACGGCGTTTGCCTAACATCAGCCATCCTTCAGCGTCATAATAAGAAATGTATTGTGTGTTTCCATGCGTCACAATGGAGTTATTACGGAATACAGTAGTATTTACCGAAGTACTGCTAAAGCCTTTCCCCACTTCAACCAGACGTTGGGCACGAACAGAAAAAGCCATACAGCATAATGCGATTAGTAGAAATAAGTTCCTCATAGCAATTCTATTGATAACATTGCAAAAGTAACTGATTTCTGTAATAACACGGGATAATAATTCGGCAGGAAGGAGTCAGAAAACGGTCAAAACCGATTATTATATCTATTTTAAAGAAAAATTCAGAGAAATAATAAAGAAGAAAGATTCTATGATTACATTTACCATAGAGGCAGACTATGTGAAGGATCATTCCCCAAAGGATCTTTGCCATTCATGTTTCCATGCAGCATATATAGAAATCCCACCTGGGTGGAATGGGCATTTCACCCTGGTGAGAGCGTAGTTCCACCTTTGTGAAATGGCAGTTCCACCCAGGTGGGACAATATACCTATACAGGTGCAAACAGCACATTTAATAGTTACTTTGGACTTTTGACACATTCATCCTCCTACTGTGAATGAAACTGCCAACCGGTTAACTATAATATTTCCTGAAGCTGGGCCAACTTCATACTGTTGGAACCTTTAATCAGAATATAATATCCTTTCGGCTTATATCTTTCCAACGACTCTTTCAATGCAACCACATCTTTAAAATGTTCAAAGGACGGAATCACTTTGCCAAACTCCTCTCCTGCCAAAAGTACCCGGTCAAATTTACATTCATCCAGATAATCCGCAATCTTCTGATGTTCCTCATGACTGGTTTCTCCCAGTTCTTTCATATCACCCAGAATAACCATTTTATGAGCGACATTCATCAACCGGAAATTCTCCAAAGCCGCCATCATACTGGTAGGATTCGCATTGTATGCATCAACTATCAGTTTATTATCCGTGGTTTCTGTCAATTGCGAACGGTTATTATGAGGAACATACGCCTCCAGTGCCTCACAAATCTGCCGGGACGGTACACTGAAGAACCGGCCTACCGTAATGGCGGCCAATGCATTCTTCATGTTATAACTGCCGATAAGGTGGGTATTCACCTCGAACTTCTGTCCCTCGTGTTCCCACTCAAACGAAAGAAACGGAGCACAAGCGCCCAGCTTGCCGCTGATATAAAGTCCCTCTCCTCCTTCCATACCATAACAAATACGGGTAAGGCCCTGAGAGATAGCTGTGAGATACTCATTGTCCTTGTCAATGAAAATAATATGCTTGCCATTGTAACGCAGATGCTCATACAACTCACCTTTAGTCTTGATGACCCCTTCAAAAGACCCGAAGCCTTCCAAATGCGCCTTACCCACATTAGTGATCATACCGTAATCCGGTTCTACAATACGGGTCAGTGCCTTGATTTCACCCGGATGGTTCGCTCCCATCTCGATGACAGCCAGTTCATGCGTCGGGAGTCACGCCTCAGACAAAGTCAGAGGAACACCGATATGGTTATTCAAGTTACCCTGTGTATAAAGCACTTCATATCTTTTTGCAGCACTGAGGCTATCAATTCCTTGGTAGTAGTCTTCCCATTGGTTCCCGTGATGCCGATGATTCGGGTACCCATTTTATGCCGGTGATAATTAGCCAGTTCCTGCAATGCTTTCAAGCAATCGTCTACTAACAAGATACGCGGATGCCCATCGGCGGCATATTCTTTTTCATCTACTACGGCATACTGGCAACCTTTTTCCAGCGCCTGAAGCGCGTATGCATTTCCATTGAATGTTTCCCCTTTCAGAGCTATGAACATAGAGCCCTCAGGGCAGTTACGGCTGTCGGTAGTTACCTTGCCGCATTCCGTAAAACACTTATATAAAGCTGAAATATCCATCTTTCGCTTTGCTTTTAAATTAAGTTGCAACAAAGATAACTGAAAAATAGTTCATGAAATAACAAAAACTCAAGAATTGTGCGTACTTTTGTACGACCTAAATGACAAGCCGTAAACAATGGAAACCAAAACCGTCAAATATATTAATGTTAATGGGAAACTGATGGATCTCTCCCATCCGCAAGTAATGGGAATCCTGAATGTGACACCCGATTCTTTCTATGCCGGCAGCCGGCAGCAAACGGAAAAAGATATTATCAACCGTACCTCCCAAATAATAGAAGAAGGAGCTTCCATCATTGATATAGGTGCCTATTCCTCACGTCCCAATGCCGAGCACATCAGCCCCGAGGAAGAGATGCGCCGTCTGCGTACCGGACTGGAAATCATCAATCGCTATCATCCCGATTGTGTGGTGTCCGTGGACACTTTCCGTGCGGATGTAGCCCGGATGTGTGTAGAGGAGTACGGAGTGGCAATCATCAATGACATTGCCGCCGGAGAAATGGACCCGCAGATGTTCGACATGATTGCCAGGCTGGGAGTACCTTATATTATTATGCATATGCAAGGCACGCCGCAAAATATGCAAATGAATCCGCATTATGACAATCTGTTGAAAGAAGTCTTTCTCTATTTCTCGGAAAAAGTACAGAAATTACGCGACTTAGGAGTAAAAGATATTATTCTGGACCCTGGTTTCGGTTTCGGAAAAACAGTGGAACATAATTACCAGTTGATGAATCATTTGGAAGAATTCAGCCTGTTCGAACTACCGTTACTGGTCGGCATATCACGTAAATCAATGATTTACAAGCTGCTAGGCGGAACCCCTGATGATGCCTTGAACGGAACAACAGTGCTGGATACCATTTCCCTACTAAAAGGAGCGGATATTCTCAGAGTGCACGATGTAAAAGCTGCTGTAGAAACCGTGAAGATAGTACAGAAGATGAAAGACTCCGCTGCCTTTTAATTCTTAATTTTCAATTTTTAATTCTAGAAAGATGTTTATTGATTTTAGTATAAAAGACCTCATCGATATCCTGCTGGTAGCCTATCTGCTTTATCAGACTTACCGTCTGATGAAAGATTCGGGTTCTATCAATATCTTCATCGGTATCCTGGTATTTATAGGTATCTGGCTGATTGTATCTCAGGTTTTGGAAATGAAACTGCTAGGGTCTATCTTCGATAAATTGGTCAGTGTAGGTGTCCTAGCCCTGATTATTCTTTTTCAGGATGATATACGCCGGTTCCTTGTCACACTGGGCTCGCATAAACAGTTGGGACGTTTTTTCCGCTTCCTGACGGGAAACAAGCAGGAAAAGACGGAAAAAGCGGATATTATGCCGATTGTACTTGCCTGTATGAGCATGAGCAAAGGGAAGGTGGGGGCACTGATTGTCATCGAAAAAAAGTGTACCTCTGAATGACATCATCCGTACAGGAGAAATTATCAACGCCAATGTGAACCAACGACTGATAGAAAATATTTCTTCAAAAACAGTCCATTACATGACGGAGCCATGATTATCCGCCATAAACGGATAGAAGCAGCCGGTTGTATTCTCCCGGTATCTCACGACTTGAATATCCCTAAAGAATTGGGATTAAGACATCGGGCTGCCATGGGCGTATCGCAGGAAACAGATGCATTGGCCATTATCGTTTCAGAAGAAACAGGTGGCATATCCGTGGCTTATAAAGGACAATTCCATCTCAGACTGACTGCCGAAGAGCTGGAACGTATTCTGACAAAAGAAGACTAATAACCTATCCGGATTTTTACTCCACTGATTATCAATCTTAAACATAGAAATTCAACCTAGGCAACCAGTAATAAAGATCAATTCAGCATCAAACTCATATAAGGATGCTCCGCTTCCAGTAACAACCGGGTAAAACCATCCAACGTATAAGTGTGATATTTTTTTTCCGGTACTCTCTCACGAAAACAGAAACCATCCCGTACCGTATAATAGCCGTTATTCTCCTGAATCGCTTCATCTCCCTCAATATGTATATAAAGTTCGGATGCCGGATACTTATGGGCGAAAACCTTCAACAACTCCTCTGCACGGATAACTCTTGCCATCCCCAAAAACAAAGTATCGGCAGACGACGGAATGAAATAATCCATACGCTGTACCTTATATATATGGGCCGCTTCATACAATAAAGTATCCTGCACCGCATCCGTATCTGCCAGCAAATTCCTTTATATATAATGTATCATCCTCCATTTACCGTAAAATGCCATCCCCACTATTTTATCCGCTTCCCAGGCAACCAGCAATTTGCC
>ENA-OQNC01000116-OQNC01000116.1-human-gut-metagenome-genome-assembly--contig:-NODE-116-length-11813-cov-2.764761_pt1 | contig 11813 bp, 15 predicted proteins | sample MGYA00242626_ERZ504874 | MGnify/ENA primary metagenome ERZ504874 (study PRJEB26092, sample SAMD00036411) | human gut metagenome | host: Homo sapiens | study: EMG produced TPA metagenomics assembly of...
GTCCTCCCAACGAAACTAAAAAAAAGTAAGGACTAAAAATTCTGACGTGTATTTCTGAGCACGTATGTCAGTGCTTGCAGATGTATTTGGACAAATATATTGCAAGAAGTATGTAGTTTTTCCATTCAGAGATAGTGGGAACCAGTTGGTTTTAAAGAAGAACTGTTTAGAAAAATATTCCGGTTTTATGGAGATGTATCGAAAGAAAAATTCAGCAAGCTGTTGGATATTACGTTGAAATAGTAGAAATTTTGTAGATAACAAGATAGAGATTCAGAAGAAATTTTGTACAGGAACTTCTATAAAAAGGATTACGGATATAAAATCGGGGTTGTCTGATGTGCATAATCAAGGGAAAAGTGTGGTAGTGGTTACACTGGATGATTCCTTGGAGTTGTTATATAAGCCAAGAAGTATGGAAAATGAACTGGGATTTTTGAACTTGTTAAAATGGATATCTGATAAGGTGGGATTAGATTGTTATCAATATCCGATTCTATCTTATGAGAATCATAGCTGGTGCAGTATCGTGAAACACGATAGCTGCGATACGGAAGAACAAGTGAAAAGATATTATCAGCGTTTCGGGATACAACTTGTTTTAGTATATTTTCTGGGAACAAGAGATCTGCATTTTGAAAATGTGATTGCATCTGGGGAATATCCAGTGTTGGTCGATTTGGAAGCTCTGACTTATGGAAAAAGGGAACATAACACAGAGGAAATAAAAGACGCTATCAATCAGCATTTGGCAGATTCGGTATTATGTTCGGGGCTTCTTCCTTATGCCTGGCAAAATTTGAACATCGATAGTAGTGGGATTTCAGGAAAAGGTGGGCAGAAATATGGCTTTAAAGTTCCGGTAATCGTTAATAGAAGAACAGCAAATATGAGAATCGAATATCGATATCCTGAGACAAAAGGGGTTCAAAATTTAGTGAAAATAAGAGGGAAGGACTGTGATCCGATTCAATATATACAGGATTTATTGGATGGATTTGAACAAGCGTATGTAAAAATTTTGGAAGATAAGGAAGAATTATTACAAAGGTCATCTTTTCTGCAGAACTTAAAGAGCCGATATGTGGCAATGAATACACAGCAATATAGTATGCTGTTGTCTGCTTCTTATCATCCCAGTGTGATGAGAGACGGGGCGGAAAGAGAAACTTTATTCTATTCATTATGGAAAGGGAGAAATGGAGCGGAACAGGAAATTGTGGAGAGAGAAAATTCTAAGAGTTTGTTAAATGGAAATATTCCTTATTTTTCCTGTTCGGTGTATGGAAAACATTTGATACATAATGGAAAAGAAATTTCTAAAGAGTATTTTTCGAAGACGGCATGGGAAGTGTTTGTCGAGAAAATCGAAAAAAATGAGCGTTTCAGATATGAACGTACAAAAAGAATATATTCGAATGGCAATTGAACTTTTCTCGGGAAACCGATGTAATTATGAAAATCATGTCTATTCTATGGATGATAAAAAGTGGAAGGAAAGAAGAAATCAACTTGAGAAGGTTACAATAGAACAATTAGAAAGTAGGATATTACGCCATGCAATATGGAATCGCGAGAAAACACAGGTAAATTGGTTAACGACTCAATTATCGGATCAAAATGGTGCGAATTGGAGACTTTTGCCAATGAATCATTATTTGTATAGTGGCCTTGCAGGTATGTTACTTTTATTCTATGAGCTAAAAACGGCGAAGAGACCACAGGCAACGAAAGTGTATGACACATTAAAAAATGAAATAGTTCACATATACTGAAAAGGAGTACATTCCTTCAAAGATTTGGATTCCAGTAAGACAGGACTTTATGAGGGAGAGGGATCCATCGTTTATGTATATTTGTGTTTGTATAAAAGAAGCAATGAACAGATTTATCTACGATATGCTGAAAAACATTCCGAAATTGTTAGAAAATTACTGAAGCAAGATCAGAGATATGATCTGTTATCAGGAAATGCAGGAGCAGCGTGGAGCTTTTTATTGCTTTATGGCAGTACGGGAAATACGAGGTTTTTGCAGACCGGAGAAGAAGCAATTCAAATCTTATTAAAATCAGCAGAGGTGCAAGAACAGGGGATTGGATGGAGAATACAAAAAGAAATTCCGCCAATGTCCGGCTTAGCTCATGGGAATAGTGGGATTTTAATTCCGGTTCTTGCACTGGGTAAATATACGGGACGAACTATGTATGAAGAAATTGCAGATAAGATCTGGAATTATGAAAATTCGTTGTATGATCCGGCAATAAATAATTGGAAAGACACCAGAGAACAGGGGAAAGTAGTATCTTCCAATCCTATTGGATCAGTAGCATGGTGCCATGGGGCGTCTGGAGTTTTGTATTCCAGAATTCTATGTTATGAGTTTGTAGAGAATAGGAAATGGAAAAATAGATTGGAACTGGATATCAAAAGAGCTTATAAAAAATTGCAGCAGTATTGGAAAAGAGATAGTGATTGTCTGTGCCATGGTAATAGCGGGAATTTGTGGACTTTGAGAATCACCCAGGAAAAAATGAAAGAATATGGGATATCAATTGAAGGAGAGTGGGATGTCGAGTTATTGAAAAGTGAGTTGGAAGAACAAGTTGTCCATTTATTACCGCAAGAACAAATAAATGTTGGATTTATGAATGGGTGTGGCGGGATACTTTATAAACGTTTACATGATATAAATACTACTGAGAGTCATATAGAATCAATTTGATTTCGCTACAGTTCAGGGGCAAAAAAAGTGCATATAAGGGACACAATATTGAAAAATGGAAAAGAAAGCACTAAAGTTAAATTATAGGAAGGAGGGAAAACAATGGCAGGCAAGTCAACAAGAAAAAATCATGGAAAATAAGTCAACAAGAAAAAATCATAGGAAAATAAGTCAGTAGAAAAAATTATGGCAATCTGTAAAGAATTAAATTTGCAGGTAAAGACAGACTTACCACTTGAACAGAATACGTATCTTAGTGCTTGGCACAAGGGGACGACCCATATCTAAACTCGGTGTAAATTCAAAGATTGTCTTTGGGTCACGAGATATAATAATTAAAAGGAAGTCTTACAACCTTTTAATTGTCAAGCCGTACATCCATGAAATCGGTCAATGGGGACGAAGAGAGTTTCATTGACTGATTTCAAAGGATACGCGACCTGTTCATGCAGTGTTGATTCTCAGCGAGTTCTAATAGTTTCTTCAAAACGTCCGTTGCTATGAATTCCTGATAGGTTTTTGATGGAGAGGATAATATCTTGTTATGTTCCATCAAAGTGGAGCTCATAAGTCTAAGTAGAGATTCCCACGTGTGTTTTGGCTTCTTTCTATTACTTTACGATGAATTATTTTTTGTAGCTTGACAAAGTAAAAATTTTTTTGATTGGAGCATCATGGATGATGGTTTTAAAAAGTGGAATTGATAATATTACCAAGGTACCCTAGAGAATTATTAGCAGATGGGACGAGAAATCCTTTGAGGTGTTAGAGATAATCAAGCATATGTACTCTTGCAAGACTAAGAAATTTAAACTCTTCAGAAAATCTATGGAGAAAGATACAATCATTGGTAGTAATTGCCTGCAAGCTACTTTGAATGCTTTACACTATACTAACAAAGAAAATTGTTTATGATCCGAAGAAGATGCTAATGGCCATAAAATGTTTTATGAAAAAAGAAAGACTAGTGGCATAAGAGGGAAAGCAAAATGGAAAAATAATCTAGACCTTTGTTGGGGTGCAGAAATATCTGAAATTGAACAGGGTTCTGAGAAAAATCTGTAACGATAAAGTGTGTAAGGCATTACATCAGCGATTATTAACAAGACTACAACTAAGTGAAGCAAGGCAAAGTGTCCACTGATAATCAGTTCTTTGTGTAATTAGCCTTTATAAAGCGAAACAAGTGGATGCTACTCTATAAACGGTATCTTCTTTTGGGTGTTAAGTTGTGAACTTCCTGAAAAATTAACTCTCATTTTCTAAAAATGGTTTATTTCAGCCGTTTACAGTGAATTTTATATAATTCCTCATAGAGTTAATTTTCACAGAAGTTCACATGAGCATCTTGTAAATCACGTGATTTACGTTTGAGAAGAGAGGTTTCTTTCTGATCATCGGAAGAATAATTACCAGAACCACGAACAGAGATATCGCTAGATTCGCGAAAATCTTTCAGCCACTTTGTTAAAGTGCTGTATCCGATTCCGAGATTTTCCGCACATCCACGTACACCTAAATCCTTATGATCTTCGTAGTACTGGATTGCATCAAGTTTAAACTGTTTGTCATGTTGTCTTGCCATATGAGATCCTCCTTCAGCATGTCTCTATTGTACCATGCTTATGTGTATTTTGGGATTTCTCTTTTGGCTTGTACTATTTATATTCTAACTCCTGACGATGATTCAGAATATAAGTGGATTTATAGGAAGCATAAAAAGGATTTGGTGTGGATGCAATATTTACATCGGATGATATAGTACCGCTGGGTTTAATGCTGCAGGAATGTTTTTACGACAGGTTCTGCTTCGGAGAGGGATTCCATTTTAGTTGAAAGAGCGGAAGATTGCAGAATGAATCAATAAAGATGTAGAAAAATTACAGAAAATCTTAAAAAATTCCCATAGATTTTGTTTGAAATATACTACTATGTTTATAGCAATATGTGGGATAGAAATACACAAGGAGGTATTTTGATGAAAGATATAGCAAGTATACTTTCAAAAGTAGATGCAGAAGAAATGCTGACAAAAGAGGATGCAGTGACATTGCTCAATATAGACAATCAGTCGAAAGTATTTTATGAGCTGATTGCGAAAGCAAATGAACTTTCCAGAAAAGAGTATGGAGACAAAGGATACATTTTCGCGCAGATTGGATTAAACAGTGAGCCTTGTTCCGGTAACTGTGGATTGCGGTAGAATTGCTTGATAAAATGAAAGGCTGTAAAAACTTTATTTTAGCACCCGGATGCGATATGCCTTATGATGTTCCTGTGGAAAATGCAATCGGAGTTGCACAGGCAGTTTATGAGACAGATTCTGTAAGAGAAATGTTAAAGAACTATGTGGCAGAAGACGAAGATATTGAAGTAGAGCTTCCGGATTATGAGCACTTAGAAAAACCACTGGTAGAGGTATTTACTCTGGATTCTGCGACATGTGCGGCATGTACCTACATGATGGGCGCAGCAAATGAAGCGAAAAAGACATTTGGTGATGCGATTGATATGGTAGAGTATAAATTTACGCTCAAAGAGAATATCGCAAGATGTAAAAAGATGGGCGTTCCGAATCTGCCGTCCATGTACATCAATGGTGAATTGAAATTCCGTTCTCTGGTACCATCTAAAGAAGAATTGGAAGGCGCGATCCGTGCGGCAATGAAATAATGAGTAGACTGTATTTGATCACCGGGTTTCTGGGTGCAGGAAAGACAACATTTTTAAAACAGTTTATGAAACAATTCTCTTCGGAACGGATGCATATTATTGTGAACGAGTTTGGAAAAGAGGGCATTGATGGAGAACTGCTTTCGGAGTTGGGGATTGCACTGGACGAGATCAACAATGGCTCGATCTTTTGCTCGTGCAGGCTGGATAAATTTGAGAATGTATTGCAGCAGGTATTACAGGAGAAGCCGGATGTGATTATAGTAGAAGCATCAGGGCTCTCCGATCCCACAAATGTTAAAAAAATATTGAATCAGAGGGAAAAATTTCCAGGATTGGAATATATGGGATGCGTCTGCCTGCTGGATGCACGGCAATTTCCGAAAGTGTATGAAACGGCAGTTGTAGTAAAAAAACAGATTCAGGTATCAGATCTGCTGCTTCTGAACAAGAAGGATCTTGTAAAAACAGAAGAGATAGAGCAGATTCAAAAGATTCTGAAGGCCCATCGACCGGATTTGCCGTTGCATATGACATCATATGGCATGATGGAAGAGAGGTGGCTGCAGGAGATGCAAAAGCCAAATCTGGAAACAGAAGAACAGCTGTTGCAAACTGCAGATGTGACTTTGCGAAAATATCTTCTGCACATTCAAGAAGAGATAAAATTAGAAACACTTTCTCATTTTCTGAATATGCTTTTAGTGGATACATTTCGAATCAAGGGCTTTGTATATCTGGAAGACACGTGGTATCTGGTCAATGCTGTAGGAAATATGTTGTATATCGAACCGTGTAGTGAAGAAAAAAGAAACGCAAGAAAAATATACTGGTTATTTTATCAGGATATGGACTGCCAACGAAGAAAGCAATCAGGAAAGCAATGGAATGGTATCCGGAGGTTAGTTTTTAAAAATTGAAGTAAAGGGAAATTCATCAAATCACCACTTTACCTTAAAAAAGTACTTGACAAATCCTAAATAGGACATTACAATTAAAAACATCAAAAGCAAAACCGATGAGAAAGAAGAGTAGGTTTTAAAAGAGATCACAGAGAGCAGCAGGCGGTGAGATTGCTGTATGGATTTTAATCTGAATGGACTTTCGAGGGCGGCTGAAATGAAAAGAGTAGGCGTCGTCGGGAACCGAACCCGTTATCAATCAGGAGCGTATGTCAGTACGTGAGAAAGTGGACATTTGTCAATTTGAGTGGTACCGCGATAATGAATTTGTATTTATTACCGTCTCAAGCATATAGCGTTGGGGCGGTTTTTTTATACGATCATTGCAGAGCATCCACCCTGTATCCACATGATCGGCTCCTTTGCTTTTGGAATATAGTAATAGAAAAGGAGAACCAAATTATGAAAAAGAGAGTATTCGCAGTTATTTTAGGAAGTGTAATGGCAGTCAGCCTGATGGCATGTGGAACAAAGGAAAATGAGACAAAAGATGGTACCAAAACATATACAGTAGGGATTTCCCAGTTTGCAGAGCATGCCTCTTTGGACAACTGCAGAGAGGGATTTATTGAAGGACTCAAAGAAGCCGGATTTGAGGAAGGAAAGAATCTTACGATCAAAGAGGAGAATGCGGCGGCCGATCAGGGAACAGCAAAGCAGATCAGTGATGGATTTGTTTCAGACGATGTGGATCTGATCTGTGGAATCGCCACTCCAAGCGCGCAGGCGGCATACAATTCAGCAATGAATACAGAGATTCCGGTAATCTATACAGCAGTGACAGATCCAAAAGCAGCAAAGCTTGCAAATGACGATGGAGCTCCGGTGGGAGAGGTCACAGGAACCAGTGATGAGCTTCCGATCAAAGAGCAGCTGGAGATGATCCGCGAGATGCTGCCGGATGCAGAGAAGATCGGGATCCTCTATACAACAAGTGAAGTGAACTCTGTATCAGCAATTGAGAAATATGAAGAGCTGGCAGGAGATTACGGATTTACGATTGTGAAAAAAGGTGTGACGCAGACAGCAGATATTTCGCTGGCAACAGAAGAGATTTTATCCGAGGTGGACTGTCTGACAAATCTGACGGACAATACGGTTGTAAATTCTCTGGCAACGATTCTTGACAAAGCCAATGAAAAGAAAATCCCGGTGTTTGGAAGCGAGATTGAACAGGTGAAACTGGGATGTCTGGCAGCAGAGGGGTTGGATTATGTGGCGCTTGGAAAACAGACCGGAAAGATGGCAGCAGAGATTTTAAAAGGAGAGAAGACGGCGTCTGAGATGAACTATGAGACGATTTCTGAACCTGGACTTTATATCAATACAAAGGCAGCAGAAGAACTGGGAGTTACGGTAGACGAGACACTGCTTGAAGGTGCAGCGGAAACGTTTGACAGTATTTCAAAGTAAAAAGTAGAAACGGAGAGGAATTGAGATGGACATTTTTGTAACGATTTTGGAACAGGGACTGATTTACGGAATCCTTGCTCTTGGAGTTTATATCACATATAAAATTCTGGATTTTCCGGATCTGACAGTGGATGGAAGTTTTCCGCTGGGGGCTGCAGTGACGGCGACAATGATCACACAGGGAGTGAATCCGTACCTGACCATACCGGTCTCTTTTCTGGCAGGAGCAGCAGCCGGAATCTGTACAGGATTGATCCATGTCAAAGGAAAGGTCAGGGATCTCCTCTCCGGTATCATTATGATGACTGCGCTGTGGACGATCAATCTCAGGATTGCAGGGAAAGCAAATGTTCCGATTTTTGGAGAAGAGAATATTTTCGACAATGAGACAATGAATGGGATTTTCTCAGGCGGGGCAGCGAAATATAAAGTTCTTGCAGTAGTACTTATTCTTGCAGTGATCGTGAAAATAATTCTGGATCTGTATCTGCAGACAAAATCCGGATTTCTTCTGAGGGCTGTGGGAGATAATGCAAATCTTGTGACTTCCCTTGCAAAGGATCAGGGAAATGTAAAGATTTTAGGACTGGCGATCGCCAACGGAATGGTTGCTATGGCAGGCGGAATTTTCTGTCAGGAGCAGAGAGTATTTGAGATTTCCAGCGGTACAGGAGCTATCGTGATCGGGCTGGCAAGCGTGATCATCGGAACCAGCCTGTTTAAGAATCTGACATTTTTGAAAGCAACCACAGCAGTTCTGATCGGTTCTGTCGTTTACAAAGCCTGCGTGGCAGTTGCTTTGAAGTTTTTTGAACCACAGGATATGAAGCTGATCACAGCGGTATTATTCCTCGCGATCTTACTCATTGGAATGGAACGGAAAAAGAAGGTGAAGACAAATGCTTGAGTTAAAACATATTCATAAATATTATAATCCAGGAACAGTCAATGAAATGTGTCTGTTTGAAGATTTTAATCTGACAGTAGAACAGGGAGATTTTGTTTCTGTGGTAGGAAGCAACGGCTCCGGAAAGACTTCCATGCTTAATATCCTGTGCGGCAGTATTCCGGTAGAAGCAGGACAGATTCTGATGCATGGGGAAGATATTTCCCGCATGAAAGAGTATAAAAGAAACCGGAAGATCGGAAGAGTGTATCAGAATCCGGCGCTTGGAACCTGTCCTTCCATGACAATTCTGGAAAATATGTCTCTTGCAGACAACAAGGCAGTTTTACGGATTGAGAAAGGAATTAATAAAACAGAAAGTCTCATTATCAGGAGCTATTAAGCCAGTTGAATCTGGGACTGGAAAATAAGCTGAATGTAAAAGTCGGTTCTCTCTCCGGCGGGCAGCGTCAGGCAATGGCACTTCTGATGTCAACCATGACACCGATCGATTTTCTGATCCTGGATGAGCACACAGCGGCGCTGGATCCAAAGACGGCAGATCTGATCATGGAACTGACAGATAAGATCGTGAAACAGAAAAACCTGACAACGATCATGGTGACACATAATCTCCGCTATGCAGTAGAATATGGAAACAGACTGTTGATGATGCATCAGGGGGAAGCAGTGATGGATCTGTCAGCAAAAGAAAAACAGGAATTGAAAGTAGAAGATATTTTGGAAAAATTCAATGCAATCAGTATTGAATGTGGAAATTAAGAGAAAGATAGCAAGTACAGATGTGATGTTACTGTTCAGAGGCTAACTTGAATCAAGAAAACCGATGGCATAGACTATAACCAGTCGAAGCTATCGGTTTCCTTATTTAAAGAATTCTTCTTCCTCTTTTTGAATAAACGTGCTACAATACAAGAAAGCATTATTTCTGGTTTTCTAAGCGGAACGATTCCGCATCTTTTGTTCTAAAGTCATATCGGAAAATCTCTATGCTTTGATATCAACTAAAACAGCAGAGAGGTTTTTAGAAGAGAAGATGTCGGATTGGAAGGCCTCCTGCAACAATTCAATTGAAGGAGGAAGCTTTATGAAACAAACCACAGAACCCCCGGTAAACAGAATGTACAAGTCGCGAATTTTTGCCATGCTCTACCAGGAGAAGAAAGAACTGCTTGATCTGTACAATGCGATCAGCGGAAAGCATTACGAGGATCCGGAGCTTTTGGAGATCAACACGTTGGAAAATGCCATCTACATGACGATGAAAAATGATCTGTCATTTCTTATCGATTTTCGTCTTTCCCTGTACGAGCATCAGTCTACCTACAGTCCAAACCTGCCCTTGCGTAATCTTTTTTATATTTCAGACCTGTATTCGGGCATGACAAAGAACTCAAATCTGTATGGAACAAAGCTGGTGGAGATTCCAGCGCCGCAGTTCGTCATTTTTATAACGGTATCAAGGAAATGCCGGATCGAACCGTATTAAGATTGTCGGATGCATACAGCGTAAAGGACGAGCATCCCGCATTGGAGCTGGCGGCAGTGATGCTGAACATTAACCGGGGACATAACGAAAAATTAAAGGAACTGTGCAAATCTCTGAAAGACTATTCCGAATATACTGCAAGAGTACGGGAATATGCCAACATAATGCCGATTAGTGAAGCTGTAGAGCAGGCAATATGTGAATGCATTCAAGAAGGAATTCTGGCAGAGTTTTTGACGCAAAACCGAGCGGAGGCGAAGCAAGTGAGTATTTATGAATATGATGAAGAGAAGCATATGAGACAGGAGCGGGAAGCGTCCTGGGAAGAGGGATGGACAACTGGCAGAATGGAACTCCTAAAGGAACTAATTCAAAAGAAATTGTCAAAAGGAATGTCGGTTTCTGAGATTGCAATAGAACTGGAAGAGGAAGAAGCTTTAATTTCTGAATTGATACAGGAGTTGGAAAAAATAGAGTTAGTGTTTGATCCAAATGAAATAAGTCAAGGAACTGCATTGTGTCAGTCCCTTGTACTTTTAAATTTTTTGCTATTCTACAGATTTTAATGCGCTGAGCATATCTAAGTATTTGAGTTTTCGATTCATTATGTATCCTAGAATAAATGTAATGACTGCAATCAAAATGGCAGGAATCACAAATGCTTTTGCACAAAGAGCGGGGTTAAACATCACTTCATCCGGTGGAACAACTGCCAGTATGTACTGGTAAAGCAGATCACCGACTCCAAATCCTGCTAAAATACCGAGCAGGGAAAGGAGTATTGTTTCCCGGTAAATATAGAGTGTTACTTCTTGGTCGTAGAATCCGAGAACCTTAATGGTTGAGAGTTCACGGATACGCTCTGCCACATTGATGTTGGTAAGGTTATAAAGGACTTAAAAAGATTCTTTTATACAGAGGCAATTGCGGAGACATTACTGGAATGGATCGTGAACAAAGAAAAGTATGACAGGCAGCAGACGATCGATTATATTTCTGTTATTTTCCGTACCGGGCTGCCTGCTGCCATCAGGCAATATTCAGACGTGGCAAAATAAGTTTTATGATTTCAATAATCTGAAAAAACTTCTTGACAATAAAAAATATCCTCCGTATAATGGTTAAAAGTTAGGGAACTAACTATATAAAGAGAGAGGGATGGAATTATGCAGGATATAGAAGATAAGGAAAGGTACATCAATACCGGCAGGCTGATTCACATTCTTTCCAATCAGATGAAGCGCAGAAATGCGTCTGAAGCAGTGGGAGATGATGGCCTGACCACCATGCAGAAGCATGTGTTAAAGCATATTCTTTTGGAAACGATGCACAGGGAAGTATATCAGAAAGATATAGAAGAAGAGTTTCAAATCCGGAAGTCCACAGCCACAGGGATTTTGCAGCTCATGGAAAAAAATGGATTTATTTCCCGGGAAAGTTCGAAAAAGGATGCCAGATTAAAACGTATTGTACCGACCCCAAAAGCAGAAGCACTCAGACCTGAGATTCTGGAGCACTATCAGAGATACGGAAAAGCGGCTGATACAAGGGATAGATACAGGAAGATGTAAAAGATTTTGCAGAAAGGTGCTTGTGCAGATGATTCAAAATCTTGCAGAAAACAAAAAAGAAATAAGGAGGAAGAC
>ENA-OQNC01000118-OQNC01000118.1-human-gut-metagenome-genome-assembly--contig:-NODE-118-length-11733-cov-3.227038_pt1 | contig 11733 bp, 12 predicted proteins | sample MGYA00242626_ERZ504874 | MGnify/ENA primary metagenome ERZ504874 (study PRJEB26092, sample SAMD00036411) | human gut metagenome | host: Homo sapiens | study: EMG produced TPA metagenomics assembly of...
ATACTATCTTCTGGAAGGTGAGCGGATGCATATGATAGAAGGTGAAATTTATCATCTTACTGCGAATGATTTTGTTTTGTTTTCCCCCTCATATCATGCATCACTCCTATGGTGAAAAGGAACATGCCTTTTAAACGTAATCGTGTTATATTTTTCTTCCTGACCTGATCGCAAATGACACCATTTGTTCAACTGCTTTCAGAAAAAGAAACTTCTTTTTGTTGAACGAAGGATATATTCCAAACCAGATTCTTTCTCTTCTTTTGTCTCTCACTCATGAAATAGATGTTCCAGGCAAATACCACGATGCCTATATCTGTAATCAACTGAACGGACTCCTGTTAAATATGCTGCGTCTGGATTTTGAAGCCGTAAAAAGCATCCCAAAAACTCGTTCTGCAAAAGCTGTAGACTATATTCACAATCACTACATGGAAGATATCTCTGTGAATCAACTGGCAGAAATACTCTATGTAAGTCCCTACCATCTGTGCCATGAATTCAAGAATGCAACCGGGAAAACGATTATTCAGTATTTGAATACCACACGCATTCTCCATGCACAGAGGCTGATGTTAGAAACCGACTATAATATCACTCAAATCAGTAGAGAAGTAGGATTTTCCAACCTGACTCATTTCAATCGGACTTTACAAAAAAATTACAGGTGTCGCTCCTCGTAGAAAAAAAGAAATTATATCAAAAATAAAAAAGATGGAACTGCCGCTTCACGATCTGATCGTAAAAACGATAGTTCCATCCTTTTTCATTTATGCTCTTTTTACGAGCACTTCTGTCTCATATTTTTCGATTTCTTCAAACCAGCTTTCTGCCGGAACATTGCATCTTCTGCAGTACTCCTCCCAGATATCTCCGATTGGAAGTGTCTTGCACTCTTCCATTACCACCATTTTCTTTGACATCTGATTGGTATCCTGAAGTTCTTTTAAGAGCGCACTTGGTGTACAAAGTGCATTCAGCAGCGCTTTCTGGAAACTTCGAAATCCTGTTACCCATGCAGAGATACGGTTAATGGATGCATCGAAATAATCCAAGGCAATATAAGTGCGGTCAAGACCGCCTTCGCAGCGAACGATTTCCTGTGCGATTTCCTTTGTCTCATCATCAAACAGAACTACATGGTCAGAATCCCAACGAATCGGACGTGTCACATGCAGTGCGATTTCCGGGAAGAAGGTCAAAAGCGCCGGGATCTTATCGGAAACAACTTCTGTCGGATGATAATGTCCGTTATCCATCAGCGGCAGGCATTTCTCTTTGTTCATTGCCGCATAGCTCAGCGCAAATTCTGCAGAACCAACTGTGTATGCCTCAACTCCGATTCCGAATACCTTAGATTCTACACAAGGTTTTACCATCTTCGGATCATATGGCTCAGAAAGGATCTCATCGATGGATTCTTTGTAGCGAACTCTTGGTCCCATACGGTCTGCAGGCACATCTTTGAATCCGTCTCCTGTCCAGATATTCATCACACATGGGATTCCTGTCTGCTCTGCAAAATACTTGGAAATACGGATACATGCTTTTCCATGCTCAATCCAGAATTTCCTTGTCTCTTCGTCCGGGCTTGAAAGTGTCAGTCCGTCTTTTACTTTCTCATGAGAGAAGAATGTTGGATTGAAGTCCAGTCCCATTCCTCTTTCTTTTGCAAAATCTACCCATTTCTGGAAGTGTTTAGGCTCCAGTTTATCACGGTCAACAAATTCTCCCTCTTCAAAAATTGCGTAGCACGCATGCACATTGATCTTCTTTGCTCCCGGCATCAGGCTCATTGCCTTGTCCATATCCGCCATCAATTCTTCCGGTGTTCTTGCTTTTCCAGGATAGTTTCCTGTTGTCTGGATTCCACCTGTCAGAGGGCCATCGTGATCAAATCCTGTCACATCGTCTCCCTGCCAGCAGTGCAGAGAAACAGGTACCTGCATACATTTTTCAATTGCCGCGTCTGTGTCTACTCCTAATTTTGCATAGATTTCTTTTGCTGATTCATATCTTGTCATCGCTTTATACCTCCTGATTTTCATTTCCGTTTTCATCATAGTGACGGATGTCAAATGACTTGCCGATGCAGGTTCTTGCCTCAGGCAATGATGTAAACACTCCATCATGAAGCATCTGAACCGTGATATTTCCAATTGCAGTCGCCTCTGTCGGTCCTGCCGACACTTTTTTCTTTGTATATTTTGCAGTCAGTTCGTTGAGATAACCTGCGTTCGCACCACCACCGACTACATAAATCGTATCGTATGTATTCCCTGTAATTTCCTCGATCTCCCGAATCGTCTCTCCATAACATTTTGCAAGACTGTTGTAGATCACTGCCGCAATCTCCCCGATTGTCTCCGGAATCTGCTGATTACTCTCTCTGCAAAACGTCTGTACTGCTTCTATCATGCTCTTTGGAGCAAGGAAACAATCATCATTGCAGTCCACTAAAGAAGTAATCTCCTCTTTGGATGCCTGTTCACATATCTGCGCAAAGGAAAGCTCTTCTTTCCATTCTTTCTTGACAGACTGGATCATCCACAGCCCCATGATGTTCTTCAGAAAACGGAAGCGGTAATCATATCCTCCCTCATTTGTGAAGTTTGCCCGCATACTTTCCATGGAACAATCCGCATCTTTTCTCTCAATTCCCATCAAAGACCAGGTACCGGAACTGATGTAGATCGCATTGTCATCATTCGTCGGAACTGCAAGCACTGCAGATCCGGTATCATGCGTTGCCGGAAGTACAACCGTACAGTCAAATCCAACTTCCTCCTGAATTTCTTTTGTAAAGTTTCCTACAACCGTTCCCGGCATGGAAATCGCTTTGAAAATCTTCCTGTTAAACCCAAGCAGATCGATCAGTTCGTAATCCCAGTCTTTTGTCTGAGGACTTACAAGCTGGGTCGTTGTCGCATTGGTGTATTCCATCTTCTTGACTCCGGTCAACAAAAACTGGAAGTAATCCGGGATCATCAGCAGTGGATTCTGCCTGTTCCAGCTGCTCCGGATAATTTTCCTTTACCGCCATCAGCTGATAGATCGTGTTGAAAATCTGTTTCTGGATTCCGGTTCTTGCATACAGAGCTCCCAGTGGAATCTTTTCATACACCTTCTCATCCATTCCATTTGTCCGGCTGTCTCTGTAACCTGCTGTATCCCCCAGAATCTTGTCATTTTCATCCAGCAGTACATAGTCTACCGCCCAGGTATCAATTGCCATGGATACTGGAATTTTCCCCAACTCTTTACATACTTTCAATCCGTTTTTGATTTCTGTAAACAGACGCTCTACATCCCAGCAGAGAGTCCCGTTTTTTTCTGTCATTCCATTCGGGAAACGGTATACCTCTTCCAGCTGCATTTTCCCGTCTTTCATACTTGCCAGCATATGACGGCCACTGGATGCGCCAATGTCAACAGCCAAATAATATTTATCCATTTTCTGCCTCCCTTTCGCACTTTATTTAACTCTATTATATGAAATAAAAAAGTGTAAAAAAAAGGACGCTATTTATATAAAACAGCGTCCTTATTTGCACTCTACTCCGCCAGCTGCAGTGCTTCTACCAGCGCCAGAATTGTCAAAGACTGACCATACGCCATCGGCGCGATCAGAATGTTTTTGTAATGATCTGCATCATATCCCATACCTGTTCCACCGGATACGTTTAATACCGTTCCGTCTTTATCGATATTTTTCAGAATCGCCTGCACACCCTTCCATGCACATTCCAGATATGAATCGTCCAGGATCCCCATTTTGATTCCTTTGAGAATTCCTGCCACGATGGCCGCAGAACCGGAAACTTCTTCGTAGCTGTCCGGGTCTGTCAGAACTGTATGCCACAATCCGCTCTTACTCTGCAGTTCCTTCAGCTTTCTCACCTGTGCTTTGTATGTATCCACAATGATGGTTTTCACACCTGCATTGAGTGTTCCTTTGAACATATCCACATAGTCCAGAATTCCCAGTGTGAACCAGCTGTTTCCTCTGCACCAGAAAATACCACCGAAGTTATCCATACGGTTAAAGGACCATCCGTGATAGAATAATCCGGTATGTGTATCATACAGATATTTGATATGCATCAGCACCTGATGGATGGACTCGTCGATCCACTCCTGTTTCTGATATTTCTGCCCCATTTTATTCAAAAATAATACGGTCATGAACAGAGTATCGATCCACATCTCGCTTTCATTTAAGCGTACACCCTGTCTGTCACCGTTGGCACTTGTGACATGCTGGAATCCGCCCTCTTTTGTTCTCGGAATGCAGTTCATCAGCCAGGAAGCCCAGTCCAGACACAGATTTTCAAATTCTTTATCCTGATATTGTTCATTTAACTCTGCCAGTGTCAGAAGCGGGGTTGTTGTATTGATATTTCTGGACGGAAGTCCATCTGCGATATTTCCTTTGAACCACTGGTGCAGAAATGTTTTATAATCATCATTTCCCTGTATTTTCATCATTTTGAGAAGTCCGTACAGCCCCACTCCCTGCGGCCAGTCCCACTCTGCAATCCCAAAGTCACGCTTAAAAAAGCCGATTGCCTCTCCGCCGTCTTTTAATTCAGCTTCATTTTCCGGACCGCCAAGGTTCATTAGTTTTTCTACGACCAGATTCAGTTTTTGTTCGATCAATTCTCTTTTTATATTCTTCATTTTCTTTTCCGGCATTTTATGCCAATCCTTTCATATAGCTTTTTTACGGTTTCTATCTTATAATAGTTTTAACAAAGCACACGCTGCTCACAACAAAGGAGATACTGTATGGATACTATCATTTATTATTCAGAAATGGAAGGAATTTCTCTGGAACATTTAAAACGTTCCAGTGGTTATGATATGCGTTCCAATCATTTTCATAATGAATACGAGATTTACTTTCTCACAGAAGGAGAGCGCCTCTTTTTCTTCAACAACCGTGCCTATCAGGTGAAAAAAGGCAGCCTGATCCTGGTGGATACAAATCTGATCCATATGACACATGCTCCGGAGGATGACACAACCGGATACACGCGAATCATTCTGTATATTGATAAATTCAAAATGCAGCAGTTTGATGAAAAATTTCCGCACCTCAATCTTGTTCCTTTTTTTCGCGAACACTATGGAGTTTATAATCTGACGCAGAAGCAGCAGGAAAAATTTTTACATATGTATGAAGTACTAAAGACTGAATTTTCCAACCGCAGCCGCAGCTACAAAGCCTTGATCGAGATGGAAATCATCCACTATTTTATTGACTTTATCAGAGACAACCCGGAGCTGACTCCGATCAAAGATGAAACTGCCATTCATAAGAGCAGCAAGTATCAGACAATCTATAACATTGCCGACTACATTTCTGATCACTACGCAGAATCCATCTCTTTAGACGGCCTCGCCGGAGTCTTCTATCTGAGCAAGTTCTATTTAAGCCGCTCATTTAAAGAAGTCACCGGCTACGGCGTCAACGAGTATGTCAATATCCTGCGTACAAAGAGAGCCAAACAGCTCCTTGAGGAGACCACTCTTAGCGTCTCCGAGATTGCCGGTACGGTCGGCTATGAAAGTATTACTTATTTTGAAAAAGTATTCAAAACCTACATGAGTATTTCACCGTTAAAGTATCGCAAAACCCTAAACGGAATTACTTACAAAAACAAGATTACTCCAGAAGCCCCAAAACAGTAGGGAGCCATTCGCTGAGTGCCGGAATGTAGGTTACCATCATCAATGCTGCAAAGATTGCCACAAAGAGCGGGATCAAATGTTTCATAACCTGCTCAACCCGCAGTTTTGCCACACTGCATCCCACAAACAGTACGTTTCCAACCGGCGGTGTGATCGTTCCTACAGAAAGGTTCATAACCATCATGACACCAAAGTGGATCGGGCTCATTCCAAAGCTCTGTACGATTGGAAGGAAGATCGGTGTGAAGATCAAAAGTGCCGGCGCCATATCCATAAATGTTCCCACGATCAGAAGGAAAATATTGAGGATCAGCAGGATCACATATTTATTACTTGAAATTCCAAGAACCAGTTTACTGATTGCTGCCGGCAGCCCTGTAAAGGACATTACAAATGACAATACAGAAGATGCTCCGATGATCAGCATAACGATTGTTGTCATAACTGCTGCATCCACCAGCAGCTTCGGAATTTCACTCAGTTTGATCGTTCTGTAAATAAACACGGAGAGGATAAAGGCGTATGCAACCGCAACACCGGATGCCTCTGTCGGCGTAAATTTTCCAGATAAAATACCACCGATGATAATCACGACCAGAAATAAACTCGGGATTGCATCCCATATTGTCTTCCCTACGATTTTTGCAGTCAGTTTGTCTCTTTTAATTACATATCCCTGCTTTCTTGCATAGAAGAATGCAACTACCATGCAACATGCAGCCCACAGAAGTCCCGGAATCCATCCAGCCATAAACAGTGCCGCTACCGAAGCACCACCACCTGCTGCCGAGAATACGATAAACGCTGTTGTCGGAGGAATCAGCTGTCCAACGGGAGCCGTTGCGATATTGACTGCTGCCGCAAATCCCTCATCATACTTCTGCTCTTTTTCCAACGGGAGCATAACTCCACCGATTGCAGTTGCCGCTGCAATACCGGAACCGGAAATTGAACCGAACATCGCATTTCCCGCAATGTTTGTCAGTGCCAAAGATCCCGGTACTTTTCCAAGAACCAACAGTGCGAGATTGATCAATCTCTTGGCAATACCACCGCTGTTCATCAAAAGACCTGCCAGAATAAAAATGGTACTGCGATCAGGGAAAAGACTGTCAATTCCACTGACCATCTTCTGCGCAGAAACAAACACACCAAATCCAGGTGTCAAAAATGCAACGAATTGTTACCAACGCGGAAACAATGATGCTATACGACACCGGCACACTAAATGCCAGCATCAGGAAAAATACAATTACAAGTAAGATTGCTGCCTGAATTTCCATTTATTTTCCCTCCTTTAATTCTGTGAACCATCTTTTCAAACGCTCCAAACAATACAGCACCATCAGACATCCACTGATTGGAATACATACATAGTAAACCTGCATCGGAAGTTTCAGTGCGGCTGAAATCTGTCCTGCTGAGTTTGCAGTTACCATGATTCCACCTACAATAAATACTGCAATACTTAAGATCAATACGATGATCTCTACTGCGATCTTTGTTCGGATCTGATTCTTTGACTGAAATTTATCCACCAGCACACGAATCGACAAATGCTGATCTTTTCCATAAGCGTACGGTGCCCCAAGCATCGTCATCCAGATCAGTGCGTATCTCAAAAATTCCTCCGTCCACTGACTTGGATCATTTAACAGAAATCGTGTGATAACCTGCCAGCAACAGGCAAGAACCATGACCGCAACAAGTACGGAGATCACTGTTCCCAGAATTTTATTTATGATCTTCATTACTTCTCCTCCTCTTCTGCAACGGCATATTTTTGAATATCTTCGTAGAGGCTCTTGTAAGCGTCCCCTTTACTTTCAAACGCCTCATGCATTGGCTGAACTGCCTCGATAAATTTACTCTTATCAATATCTCTGTAAACAGTCACACCATGCTCCTGTGCTTCTTCAATGGCATCATCCATCATCTGCTGATATTTTGAAACAAAATTCTCATTCAATTTCACAAGACACTCTTTTAAATATTCCTGCTGTTCTTTGCTTAAGCTGTCCCAGACTTTCGTACTGATAATGTAAATATCCGGTGAATACTGATGCTCTGTGTATGTATAAGATTTTACAATCTCTTCATGTTTGTCAACTGTCAGTGCCAGCTCTGTATTTTCCGCACCATCTACGATGCCCTGCTGAAGAGACGTGTACGTTTCACTGGATGCCATCGGTACCGGTGAGCCGCCCATCAGTTCGATCATCTCCATGGAAGTACTGCTGACCATGGCACGTATTTTTCTTTCCTTTCAGAACAGAAGGATCTGTCACTGCCTTATCTTCTTTGAGATAATAATTTCTTGCACCATTTGCATAATAACCAATTGCAATGTATCCTTTGTCCCTTGTAGATTCAAACAGTTCCTGAATTCCTTCACTGTTTGCCATTGCATTGTAATAGTGTTCCTGATCGCGGAACAAATATGGCAGTGAGAAAATAGAATATCTCTCATCAAACTGTCCCAGTGTATTGGCGCTTACTTTCGCCATATCCAATACGCCTGCCTGTACCATCTCTACCGTAGAAGGTTCTGCTCCAAGTACACCACTCGGATAAATATCCACTTCCAGATTCTTGGAACTGTCTTCTGCTGCCAGATCTGATAAATACTCGATCGTCTCTCCGATCTCAGAATCTGCCGCCTGTCCATGTGCCATTCTAAGCTGCACCTTTTCACTGCTTGTCTCGCTTTTTACTGCCACAAAGGTATAAATTCCTACTGCGATCAATGCGATCACGAGTACGATCCCTATTGTTTTTTTCATTCCCTTCATGTTTCCTCTCCTGTTCATAGATTCAGTTTTTATTTTTTCGGGCCCTTGTTTTTATGTGAAATAGTATCACATGAAGGGAGCTGATTCTCATACTATCTTGTCCGCAAACTCTATTTTTTCAAATTATCTTGTTGTTTTTATCAATTTTACCAATTTCATTTTTATTCAAACAGCAAATCTGCTCATTTTATCAATTTTCCATATTATTTTTATCATTCCCAATCCTTTTGTGTATTATATACAAATTTAACACTCCATTTTTATGCATATTGCCGAATTCCATTTTGACGTTATGCTGATTGTTTTTCTGCATTTTTCTTTGTTTTTTATGAAACAAAACATATTAAACCGCAATATTTTTTCAATTTTTCTGATTCCATCAAAAAAGATGGCTGACACCAACCATCTTTTTTCTTCTTATGTTTAGATATTCTCTTTCAAACACTCTCCATCCACAACCTTCTCATATACGCAATATCCTTCTGCGCCGTCTTTGGATCCAGTTCCTCTCTGACAACGACAATATCCGGTTTGTGCTGCTTCATCCATTTTACGATTTCCCCGTATCGGATCACACCTTCACCAAGACAGACCGGACAATACTCTTTGTTCGGCCCTTCTACAAAATCTTTCATATGGATTGCTTCGATCTTGTGTCCCAGTGCTCCCAGCCATTCTTTCCAGTAAGCATTCTGATCAATCTCCGGGAATTCCAACACGTTTGCCGGATCAAAGATCATTTTCAGACGATTGCTGTTCATCTTTTCAAACACTTCTACCGTTGTCTCCAGATCCTCCAACGGATGCCAGTAGACCGGTTCCAATGCCATATCAACATCAAGCCGCTCTGCCTCTTCTACCAGTCTGGCAACACTGTCCATCATATAAGGATGCCAGATCTTCTTTTCCTCCAGGCTCAGACGCGGATACGCAGTTTCTGTTCCTACAATGGCTGCACCCAATATCTGGTTGAATTTCAAACATTTTTTAAATGTATCTACTGCATTTTTCCGCACGTCATCATCCGGATTTGCAAGATCCATATAGCATCCCAGAATCTGAATTTTAACGTTTTCTTCCTCAAAGTTTCTTCGAATCTGTTCCACCAGCCGCGGTGTTACCTCGTCATAAGAATTGATCTCCGAAAATGCTTTTGGCAGCACAAGCTGTGCTGCCTCAATACTCTCGGATCTCAATAGTTTTGCCAGATGATCCACCGGCTGTTTTCCATAGTCGTGTGTTCTCGCTGCTACTAACATATTGATCTCCTCTGTTATTATTTATTTTTCAATTTCTTACGGCTGTTTTCCAATATATGCCAGGATTCCTCCGTCTACATACAGAATATGTCCATTTACAAAGTCTGATGCATCAGATGCAAGGAATACCGCCGGTCCCTGAAGGTCTTCCGGTGTTCCCCATCTTGCAGCAGGTGTCTTGGAAATAATGAATTGATCAAATGGGTGTCTGCTTCCGTCTGCCTGCACTTCACGCAGTGGTGCTGTCTGCGGTGTTGCAATGTATCCAGGTCCGATACCGTTACACTGGATGTTGTACTCACCGTACTCAGAGCAAATGTTCTTTGTGAGCATTTTCAGTCCGCCTTTTGCTGCTGCGTATGCAGATACTGTCTCACGTCCAAGTTCACTCATCATAGAGCAGATGTTGATGATCTTTCCGTGTCCTTTTTCTTTCATTCCCGGAATCACTGCTTTGGAAACAATAAATGGTGCGTTTAAGTCTACATCGATTACTTTTCTGAACTCGTCTGCTTCCATTTCAAGCATTGGTTTTCTCATGATGATTCCGGCATTGTTTACCAGGATATCAATAATTCCAACTTCTTCGTTGATCTTTGCAACCATTGCTTTTACCTGTGCTTCATCTGTTACGTCACATACATATCCGTGAGCTTCGATTCCAGCTTCTTTGTATGCTGCAATTCCTAAGTCAACTTTCTCCTGTGTGATGTCGTTAAAACAGATTGTTGCACCTGCCTCTGCATATGCAGAAGCGATTCCGAATCCGATTCCGTAAGAAGCACCTGTTACCAGTGCGATTTTACCTTCCAGTGAAAAATTTACCATAACTGTTTCTCCTTCTCTTCTATCAATTATCTCAGGTCTTTGTTTGCAATTGTATCCATATCGCCGTAATCCTGATTTTCTCCGCACATTCCCCAGATGAATGTATACGCTTTGGATCCACATCCGGAGTGGATAGACCAGCTTGGAGAGATCACTGCTTCTTCATTGTGCATGATGATATGTCTTGTCTCCTGTGGTTCTCCCATGTAGTGCATTACGAATGAATCATCATCCATATCAAAGTACAGATATACTTCCATACGTCTGTCATGTGTATGAGATGGCATTGTATTCCATACGCTTCCCGGAAGAAGTTTTGTCAGTCCCATCGCCAGCTGACAGCTTTCTACCTGCCCTGTTACGATATATTTATTGATGATTCTGTGGTTGGAATCTTCCAGTGTTCCGAGTTCTACTTTGTTCTCATCTTTTACGATCACAACGCCTTCTTCAGCTTCTCCCTCAAGTTTGATATGTACTGTCGGGTAAGATACGTGTGCCGGTGCACTGTTCATATAGAATTTTGCCGGGCAGGAAGCATCTTTGCTTTCAAATGAAATATCTTTTGCTCCTCTTCCAACATACATTCCGTCTCTTGCATTTACTTCATAAACACGTCCATCGATTGTGATGATTCCATCTCCACCGATATTGATGATTCCAAGTTCTCTTCTCTGAAGGAAGTACTCTGCACGAAGCTCATCCCCTGCTGTCAGAACCAGTTTTTCATTGACCGGAACTGCTGCTCCTGTAATAATACGGTCAATGTGGCTGTATACCAGATTGATCTTGTCTGCCTGGAATAAATCCTGGATCAGAAATTCCTCTCTTAATCTGTCTGTTGTGTAGTGTTTCACATCTCTTGGTGATGCTGCTGTTCTTACTTCCATGATAATCCTCCTGTTTTTGATTTCCCTATTTTGACTGACTGATCTGTGTCATTTCTTGCACTTAGTATAGCATTCATTATTCCCCTATTTCTTGTGTTTTCTTGCTGTAAATATTGAAAATTTTGAACTTCTGAACTATAATATGAGCAAAACAGGACGATTTTGAAAAAACGAAAGGAGCGATTCTTCATGAAAGAATGTATATCCTGCAAAGAATCCATGCGGCAGTGCATGGATACACACACATTTGCTTTTGCGCACTTATATAAT
>ENA-OQNC01000119-OQNC01000119.1-human-gut-metagenome-genome-assembly--contig:-NODE-119-length-11707-cov-3.625993_pt1 | contig 11707 bp, 12 predicted proteins | sample MGYA00242626_ERZ504874 | MGnify/ENA primary metagenome ERZ504874 (study PRJEB26092, sample SAMD00036411) | human gut metagenome | host: Homo sapiens | study: EMG produced TPA metagenomics assembly of...
ACTCCGGAGCTAAGTCCTATGAGCCCCAAGACGATTTGCTCTGTCCACATCCAGTTCTTCCTCCTTTCGTGCAGCATCCTCGATCAATGTTGTCTGGATGTCATTTTCATACAGACGCATCTGCACCTCCATCGGCGTCGGATCCACAGAAAACCGCCTCTTTCCAAAATGATTGAAGAATACCAGAATCCCGATCGTAATTCCTACAGAATAGGAGACCTCCAGTATTGTAAAGCCGCTGCTTTGTTTTCCTGTCATCCAGTAATAGATATATCCAAACAGCTTATCCACATCCACATCATTGTTAAATGCCATCATGGAAAACGCCGCTCCAAAAAATGTGATCAGTACTACCAGGATCGTTTTTGTCCACATGTACCCACCTTGTACGGTGTTTTCTTGCATTTCATATGTGACGATCAAATCCATTTCTCCCAGATTCTGCACTTCCAGCCCCGGATATTTCTCATGGATACACGCAATAATCTTTAAAATGGAGATCACATACCGCTTTTCTCCATTTTCCGGAATTTTCAAGACCTTCATTGTCTTCAAATGCGGCAGGATAACGCGGTTACTGCATTCCATAGAAACCAGATCTCCAAGTGTCACTTCCCGCTTTGTCACTTCTACATTTCTGTCTCCTTTTACATACAGCGTATCCTGATTAACAGCCATGGGATATCTCCTCCACCTTCCGGATCAGGTAGCCTTTTGTCTGCTGTGCCGGCGACATATTTGTCTTCACATAGTAAATTACTCCGATCGCTACTGCTGCCACTACCAGGATTGTCAGACACCACATTATTTTCGTTTTCCATTTTCCACTTTGATCATCCTCCTACTTTTATTCTGACCTTAGTATCTGACATCCATGAAAAAATATACCCTTTACAATGCGATTTCTCAGTGCGTCATCTCTCTTAAATTTTGAATGATTTTCTTTTCCATTCTGGACACCTGAACCTGGGAAATTCCCATTTCTTTTCCCACTGCCGACTGTGTTTTTTCCGCAAAATACCGCAGATAGATCAAGGTTCTTTCCTGTCCGTCTAATTTTTCCAACAACTGCCCAAGCAGCATTCGATCCAGAATTTTCTCTTCCCGGTGTTCTTTTTCTTCCAACTTGTCCAGAAGCGAAATCTCACTTCCTTCTTTTTGATGGATCGGACGATACAGAGATTCAACCTCTCCTGAGGCTTCCATTGCCTGCACCAGTTCTTCTTTTTCTACTCCCATCTCCTGTGACAGTTCTTCCAGCGTCGGCTCTCTTCCCAGTCCGTCTGTCATCTTCTCTCTCGTCTGAAAGATCCGATAAGAGAGTTCCTTGAGTGAACGGCTGACTTTGATCATTCCGTCATCTCTTAAAAAGCGCTTGATTTCTCCTGATATCATAGGAACGGCATAGGTTGAAAATTTCACGTCATAGGACAGATCAAATTTGTCGATTGCCTTGATAAGCCCGATACTCCCTATCTGAAAAAGATCTTCTGCCTCGATTCCCCGTCCATAAAACCGTTTTACAACACACCAGATCAGCCCGATATTTTCTTCCACCAGTTGTTCTCTCGCTTCTTTATCTCCATTGTGTGATTTTTCGATCAAAGCGATTGTGTGATCCATGTCTCCCTTTCTTTCCCAATGCTCTTTTTCATGATAACTCTGGTTCCTTCTCCGGGTTCTGAGATTACATGTACGTTATCCATAAACGCTTCCATAAAAGAAAATCCCATCCCGGAACGTTCCAGCTCCGGTTTGCTTGTATACATCGGAGTCATTGCCTGTTTGATATTTTCAATTCCCTTTCCTGTATCTCTGACTTCTACCATCAGTTCTTTTCCTCTGACACTGCATCGGATAGAGACCTTACAAATCTGATTATCATATCCGTGAATGATCGCATTTGTCACAGCTTCTGACACTGCTGTTTTGACATCTGAAACTTCTTCCACCGTCGGATTTAACTGTGTCATAAACGCTGCTACTGCTACTCTTGCAAATCCTTCATTTTCTGAACGGCTGTCAAATAAAATTTCCATTTCATTGGTATCCTTCATACCTGTTCCTCCTCATATATTTGCATGATTTTCGTGACTCCCGACATGGTCAGGATCTTTCTTATCCTGGCATTGGCATGGACTGCCCACACCTCTCCTCCGATCAGACAGATCATTCGGTATCTCCCCATGATCACGCCGATTCCCGAACTATCCATAAAATCTGTCTGTTCAAAGTCAAAAATGACATATTTGATATGCTCTTTTTCTTATGATCGCATCTGCACTCTTTTTCTACTTCCTCTGCATTGTGATGATCCACCTCTTTTGGAAGAAAAAATCGTCAGACAATTTTCCTTGTACCTGATATTCCATACTCATTGTCTCAAATCCCCTTTCGCCCGTTCGAACATGCACGTAAAAGCGCACCTAAAAAGGATATGCTTTTTTGCATATCCTTCTCTTTCGTAGCTTTTTCAACCATCTTATTCCTGCGTATCATCTGCCGTTTTGGTATCGTCTGCAGTGGTATCACCCATTGAGTTCAAATTACTTTTGGCTGTCGCCTCATTTTCTGTTCCCGGGAACAGCTCCGCCACACGATTAAAATAAGTCTTTGCATTCTCATTGTCACCGCTTCTCATATAAGCGATCCCGAGATTTAACAGGGCAGCTCCACTGTCATACTGCTCATCCATCCGCACTACTTTTCCCAGTGCATCAATCGCCGTCTCATAATTTGCAACATTGAGTGCTGCCATTCCATTCTGATATTTTGTCTCACAGGCTCCCGGAAAAATCTCTGTTGAGAGCTCATCATAGAGTGCCTGTCCGCTCTGTCCCAGTGCATCCCGGTTCACGTTCAGAAGCGTATCTGCCAGCGTCGCATCTGAATACTCTCCGCTCTCATACTGGCTGGATACCGTCATCAGATTCTCATAACTCTCCGATGTGCTGGCCGCGCTCTGCGCCTGCGCTTCTTTGTCCGAATCCTGTGCCCGGTACTCATCCAATGTCTTTGTCTGTGCACTGACCTGTGCTTCCAGTGCATTGATCCTGTTGCTGTATTCTACAACCTGCTTATTCTGCTTTGCCACCTTCGCTTCATCTACAGAAGGAACGATCAGAAACCAGACGATTGCGGCTCCGATCAGTACCCCGGCAAAAATATTGCCTGCCGTTACTTTCCCTGAAATCTGTCTGACTCTTTTTCCGTGTGCCGGCTGAATGATCGTCTCATTGCCCAGCTTGTACTCCACACTCTCTTCTCTGGATTTTTTCGTTGTCTTCTGCCCGCCGATCAGCGACAATTCATGCATATAGCGCAGCGTAATGTCATTCGTCGTATCCAGTTTTCTTGCCGTTTTTAAAATCTGCCGCGCCTTTGTATACTGTGCAGTATGAAGATACAAAAGTGCAAGAAGCTGATACGCTTTCAAAAATGTCGGGTGTGCTGCGATCACTTTTTTCAGCTGGATGATCGCCAGATCTTCTCCCTGCTGTTCACAATAAATCAGACACTGGTTATACTTCTTGACTGCCTGATTGATCTGCTCCAGTTTTTTTTGCTGATTTCTGGACTTCATCAATAAAACGATCCGCCAGGTTGTCCTTAGGCTTTAAATTCTTACTGATGATCCACTCCACAAGCCCCTCTGCTACTTCTCCCCTGCCATAATACACGAGACCCAAAAGATTTCTGGCATCAATATTCGCCCTGTTGTACTGCAGACTTTTCCGAAGAGAGGTAATCGCACCGGACATATCCCTGATCTGCGCCTTCCTCAGCCCATCATTGTACCAGTAGTTTGACTGGTGCAGGATTTTCTCCGTATAGTTCATCTATTTCACCATAATCCTTTACTTTGTCTTCTGGTCCATGACCTGTTTCAAAAGATCTGTCATATCTGATAGATCTTCCTGATAAACCGCGTCTTCGATTTCTTCTACCTCCAGACTCGGTTTGAAATTTTTGAGTTCTTTTTCATAGTCCAGCATCACCCTGCCTCCTCTGTTATCGCTTTTATCATTCCTGTCAGATAAAGAGATCCGAGGCAATACACCGCCTTTCCTGCCTTTCGGGAGAATAGATATGTAAGTGCCTGGTGCAGTTCTTCTTTTACCACAACAGGTTTATCTGTATATTTCTGAAATATCTGCTTTAGTTCTTCTGTCTGTGCAGCCCGCTTATCTTCGATCAGAGTGATCACATATTCGCTGACGCTCTTCTCCTGACAGAGAATCCGGATCATCTCTTCGTAATTTTTCTCTCTGACAGCAGAAAATAACACGACCTTTTCTCGTCTGTCTCTTTGGATACTCTGCACAAACATCCTTACCGCACTCACATTGTGAGCGCCGTCTACATAAAAATCCGGCAGAATCTCTTCCATTCTGCCTTCCCACTTCACCTGCGAAAGTGCCTCTCTCCATCCAGAGACATCTCCCTGCTCTCCGAAGATCATACGCATGGCCTCCATGGCAAGCATGGCATTTTCCGGCTGATACATGGCAGTGTTCTGCAATTTCCATGTAGTATCTCCATAATACGCATTTGACGGAGAAAATGCAAGAGTTCCGTCCTGAATTTTCAGAATTTCGTACGCACTTTTCCCTATTTTTTTACAAGGACAGCCAAGCTCTCCTGCCCGCTCTTCAATAACCCGACTGCTCTCCTGCTGTGTATCTGCAAATATGACAGGAACATGCGGCTTTAAGATTCCTGCCTTTTCTGCCGCAATCTCTTCCAGCGTATTTCCCAGAATCTCGGTATGATCCAGTCCGATCGATGTGAGGATACAGGTAAGCGGACCGCTGATAGAATTTGTCGCATCCAGCCGTCCGCCCAGTCCTGTTTCCAGTATTACATATTCCACGCCTGCTTCCTCAAAGCCTGCCATCGCCATCCCGAACAGAAATTCAAAAAAGCTCGGATGAGGAAGGCCTTCGGCCTCCATTCTCCTTACGCTCTGTTGTGTCCGTAAAAACAGACGGGTAAATGTCTCGTCTGAAACCGGTTCTCCATCCATCCGGATGCGTTCATTCATCCGGATCAGATGCGGAGATGTGAAAAGCCCTGTGTGCTTTCTCTGGGCCCGAAGCATCGCATCCAGATACACGCAGACCGAACCTTTTCCGTTCGTGCCTGCTACATGGATGACCTTTTTTCCATTCTGTGGATTGCCGAGAAAAGAAAGAAACTTCTGCGTGTGCTCCAGTGTATTTTTCTTCGTAAATTTCGGCAATTCCGAAATATACGTTTCTGCTTCCTGATAAGTCACTCTACTCATCTTTACTTTCCTTCTTTACATCTTTGTCCTGATTGACAAATGCATTTCGTCCTGTTTCCACCTTATCCTCCGCATCCGGAAGTTTGGTGAGTTTTTCATCCTTATATTCGTATTGTGCCGATTCCCTGAAAATAGTCTCACTGGAACCAACCTGATTGACCTGGATCACATCACCGTCTTTTAGCTCCACATCTTTTAAATCCAGACGGGTATTGTTCAAAAAGGTGCTGGTTTGTTTCTCTCCGTTGACATAGACCTTACTCTGTTTCGTAAAGTTCTCTCCATACAGACTGTAACTTCCATCCAACTGCTCGATCACACTATCCAGTGTCACATCACTGACTCCCATCACCATATGTCCTTCTTTGATCGGAGAGCCATATTTATCATAGGCGTATTGCTTTCCGTAAAGAAGATCGTACTGAAGCAGTTCCAGATCTGCCTGATAATTTTTCGTCTGACGTCTCTGCTGGTGATAGTTGAATACAGTTCCGGAATGAATATCCAGACGGTCAAACACTTCTGCCATGATCTGATATGCTGCCAGATTCTTATCTTCCTGTTTTAATCCGATATTATCCCAGATCACATAATTTGTATTATACAAATATTTGCTCTTTAAATCCTTTGCCTCCAGTCCCATCGTCGGAAGATGGTCTCCGTAGAATACAAGTACGGTCGGTTCTCCGCGCTCTTCAATCTGACGCACCAGATTTCCTGCAAATTCATCCATCTCATGCACCATATTGACATAGTATTCCCATGCGTTTTTCTTGCCCTCATCCTCCGGTCCGGTTACTACGATCTTCGGATTTTCAATCACTTTCTCCGTCGGATACTCTCCGTGTCCCTGAACACTGACTGTAAAGACAAAATCCTGCCCTTCTGTGGTATTCATAGACTGGTCAAGGTATTTTAAAAGTACGTCATCCGTTGCCCATCCATTTGGCGTAGTCTGCAAAATATTCATAAACTCTTTGCTGGTATAATGGTCAAATCCCATATGGTTATATACCTGTGCACGGCTGTAGAAATTTCCACCGTTATTGTGCAGTGCCTCTGTACCATATCCAAGTGCACTCAGTGCAGATGCTGCACTCTCCACATATTTTGTCTTGGCATACGTCTTATACGGATACTCTCCCGGTCCGAAAAAACGCATACTCATTCCGGTCAGCACTTCAAATTCCGTATTTGCCGTACCTGCTCCTACCGACGGTGCCTTAAAATATCCGCTTGAATAATTTTGAAACATCTTCCGCAGATTCGGAATCGGATCCTCGGAAAACTGCAGCCACTCCACTTCTGTCGGATCAAAAAAGGATTCCAGCTGTACGAACATGATATTCGGCATCTCTCCTTCTTCTAATCCGGTACTGCTCTTGGAAAACTCTCCGCCATCTGTGATCTCATCCATTGTCTCTTTACTGTATCCAGAAGGCTCTGAAATTCCTGTATTAAAGACACTGGCAGCAAAACAGTACGGGAATCCGTAATCTTCATATGCAAATGCAATATTGCCAAAGTAATTGGAAACAACCCTTTTGTCAATCGCAATATTTGTCAGTCCGATATAGGCTCCGATAGAAATCACAACTCCGAAAAGAGCCCACACACGATGCATCTTTCCTGTGTACTGACCGCCTCTTCTCCACATGGAGATCACCCACAGGATCACGGCCACGATACCTACGCCAAGGAGAACAAACTCCATTGCCGAAAAATAATTCTTCGACACTGCCAGACCTTCTGACCATGCTTTCAGATCCTGTGCATTGAACGGCGTAACCCTTTTAAGCAGCATATATCCATTGCAAACTCCAAGCGCCAGCCAGAAAACACTGAGCAGGATCCGTGCAAACACACGTCTCCTGACCAGATATACAATAGAAAATGTGGCAAAGATCAAAAAGGCGTTGAAGAAAAACACCTTCGGTGTCCCTACCAGATAGTCCCATGCCTCAAACAGGGAATGCCTGGATATGATCTCGATGATGAAGTTTAAGACACATGCCAACAGGTAATGAAGTACTAATGAAAGTCGATTCATCATCCTGTACACCGGCTGCATTTTACGTGCGAATTTTCCATTGCGACGCTTTTCCAGAATCTGTCTGCGCCGCTCTTTTCTTTCCTTAAAATGCTCTTTGATATCCTGCATCTTTAAATTTCGTATTTTCTGGAAAAAGCCTTTTATATCAGGTTTCTTCATATGAATATGTTTCATTGATAACCTCACTTATTTTTTCTAGTCCGGCCATTCTCTCCTGTACCTGCTGAAGCATCTGTGTATATTTTTCGAGCTTTTCACGCTCTTCCTGCACTTTTGCCTCCGGTGCTTTGCTGATAAAACGCTCATTGGAGAGCATGCCCTCTGCTCGTTTGATTTCTTTTTTCAGTTTCTCCTCTTCTTTTTGCAGGCGTTCCATCTCCTGCTCAAAATCTACCAGGTCTTCCAATGGCAGATATACGACTGCATCCGGTACCACAACAGAAACGGCATTATCTGCGATATTCTCTTTCGTCTGCTGTACCAGAATCTTTTCTGCCATCATCAGCGGCTTGATGGAATTCTCCAGTGTGCTGATTCCGTCACAGATTTCAGTATCCTCACACACGACATATACTTTTGTCTTGCGGTTGTTCGGAACATTCATCTCTGCGCGCATATTGCGGATACCACGTGTGATCTCTTTTACATGTTCCATCACATTTTCTTCTGCCGGGAAATCCCACTCCGCATGAAACTGTGGCCACTCGGACATCATCAGCGATTCTTCTTCCGGTACCAGTACGCTGTAAATCTCCTCTGTGATAAACGGCATAAACGGATGAAGTAATTTCAACGCCTGTTTCAATACTGTTTTCAATACCCAGAGTACACAGTCTGCAGCCGTCTTTTTCTTCCTCTTTGTGGTAGATTCTGTATTTTGCAGTCTCTACATACCAGTCACAGAATTCATCCCAGATAAAGTCATATACTTTCTGAACTGCGATTCCAAGTTCGAATTTATCCATGTTCTCTGTCACATCTTTTGCCAGTCTGTTGACTCTGGATAAGATCCACTTATCTGCCTCGTTTAACAAAGACGCATCCGGTTCTGCAACTACATTTTCTTCCATGTTCATCATGATAAATCTGGATGCATTCCATACTTTGTTTGCAAAGTTACGGCTTGACTCTACTCTCTCATGATAAAAACGCATATCATTTCCCGGTGCATTTCCTGTCACAAGAGTCAGACGCAGTGCATCGCATCCATACTGGTCGATGACCTCCAGCGGATCGATTCCATTGCCAAGTGACTTGCTCATCTTGCGTCCCTGAGAATCTCTTACCAGACCGTGGATCAGTACTGTATGGAACGGAGATTTACCTGTATGCTCATATCCTGAGAATACCATACGGATTACCCAGAAGAAGATGATGTCATATCCTGTTACAAGAACATCCGTCGGATAGAAATAATCCAGATCTTCTGTCTTGTCCGGCCATCCAAGTGTGGAGAACGGCCACAGTGCAGAACTGAACCATGTATCCAGTGTATCCTCATCCTGTGTAAAGTGTGTGCAGCCACAGTGCGGACATGTTTCCGGCATCTCTCTTGCCACAACAAAATCTCCACATTCATCACAGTAGTATGCAGGGATTCTGTGTCCCCACCAGATCTGTCTGGAAATACACCAGTCTTTGATATTCTCCAGCCAGTGTAAATAAATCTTGTTAAAACGCTCCGGCACAAATTTCAGTTCTCCCGTCTTAAGTGCCTCGATTGCAGGTTTCGCCAGCTCTTCCATCTTTACAAACCACTGCTGTTTGATCAACGGCTCTACTGTCGTTCCGCAGCGGTCGTGAGTTCCTACATTATGAGAGTGCGGCTCGATTTCTACCAGATATCCCTGCTCTTTTAAATCTTCAACAATGGCTTTTCTCGCTTCGTAGCGATCCATTCCTGCATATTTTCCGCCTTTTTCGTTGATGGTCGCATCATCATTCATAATGTTGATCTCTTCCAGATTGTGACGCTTTCCAACCTCGAAGTCATTCGGGTCATGAGCCGGTGTGATCTTTACTGCACCGGTTCCAAACTCTTTATCTACATAGTAATCCGCCACGACCGGAATCTCTTTATTCACCAGCGGAAGCAATACATTCTTGCCTACGATATCTTTGTATCTCTCATCGTCCGGGTGTACGGCAATGGCTGTATCTCCCAGCATTGTCTCCGGACGTGTTGTTGCGATCTCCAGAAAACGATCTGTTCCTACGATCGGATATTTGATGTGCCAGAAGTTGCCTGCCTGCTCCTCATGCTCTACCTCTGCATCAGAAAGAGAGGTCTTACATTTCGGACACCAGTTGATGATTCTGGAACCTTTGTAAATATACCCTTTTTCGTATAATTTAATAAATACTTCTTCTACTGCCTTGGAACACCCCTCATCCATTGTAAAACGCTCTCTGTCCCAGTCGCAGGAAATTCCCAGCTTCTTCAGCTGATTTTCAATCGTTCCCGCATACTCTTCTTTCCACTGCCAGGTTCTCTCAAGGAATCCTTCTCTTCCCAGTTCTTTCTTATCAATTCCTTCTTCCTTCAGCTGATTGGTAACCTTCACCTCTGTGGAGATTGCCGCATGATCAGTTCCCGGAATCCAGAGTGCATTGTATCCCTGCATTCTCTTATAGCGAATCAGAATATCCTGCAATGTATTGTCCAGCGCATGTCCCATATGCAGCTTTCCTGTAATATTCGGAGGAGGCATCACCGTTGTGAACGGTTTTCTGCTTCTGTCCACCTCCGCATGAAAATACTTGTTCTCACACCATCTTTCATACAATTTTTCCTCGATCGCTTTTGGATCATAGGTCTTTGCCAGTTCTTTACTCATAATTTCCTCCTCAAAATGTCCCTGTTCTGTTCCTTCCCGCTCGTCATTCTCTCAATAACAAAAAAACACCCTCCACATCAGAAATGCAAAGGGCGAATGTTCCGCGGTACCACCTTCATTATATGCGTACGCATATATCTTCTTGAGTCCTGTAACGTGAACAACTCCGGGATACCCTACTTCCTGTTCAGATATCCGGTTCAGAAGCTACCTTCCACAGTCCTTTCTTGAAATCGCCTTTCAGCCCCGGACGATTCTCTCTGCCAAGAGTAATTGTGTACTCCTCTCCCTCATAACCTTTTATTTTAACTAATTGTTAACTGTATATTAACTACCAGATAATCATATCTTTCGATATTCCATTTGTCAAGGAATTTCAAAAATCTTAAGATATTTCATAGAATTTACACAGTTTTTGTATCCTGCCCGCTTTTACGAATTTTTACCTTTTAGATGAGAGATCATCTCCACGATCGAATATCCGTAATTTTCTGCGGTCGCCCATCCCGCCCCTTGCGGGTTTTCCTTCTGACCAAGCCACTGCACATACGGAGCCGAGCCTTTCTGCACATATTCATACCGGTCATCCACACATTCCTGTGCCAGAGGATCTGCTGTCGCATAGGCCTTCAAATGCTGGATCTGCGCCCGCACCCCGGTCCGCACATCGGGATAAGAATTGCCCGGCACACCACCGCCTGTTGTCCCAAGTCCCGCAAAATTAAACTGTTCGATCGAAGCATCCCCTCCATACTGGAGAAATCCAGTCTCTTTCATAGTCTGTACAAATGCGACCTCCGGTCTCACACCCTCTGCCTGCGCTTCCTCTACATAAATCCTGCAAAATGTTTCGATACTGTCCGCCCCGCCCTTAGCCAGGCTTTCCGCCGGATATGCTTTTCCACTGGATTGAAAATAAGAAACCATCTGCTCTGTAGTCACACTGCTTTGTCCCATGATTGGGTACTGCCCGTCGGCAATCACTTCCTCCGTCTGCGTTTCTTGCTTCTTTTCTGCGTTCTCCTGCTCTTGCTCCTCCACTTTGTTCGCTTCTGCCTTTGCCCGTACAGACTCCACTTCTGAAGACTTTGCAATACCGGATCTTCCCGCCGTAATTCCTGCAACACCCAGAACAGCAATTAAAACAAAGGCAGTTGCCGCCTCCGCAAAAAATGTATTCCGTTTTCCTTTCAGCCATTTCCAGATTTCTTCCAGATTCATAAACCTTCACACCTCATACATATCCATTCAAACATCTTCCTATTATAAAGATAGATTTTTTTGTTTTACCAGTATATTTTACTTTCTCTTATAGTCTATGTCCATTGACAAAAAGACATGCATAAACAAAAAACTGAGGAAGTGTTCCGCTTTTTACAGAACCTTCCCCAGTCATCATATCTAGAAATCTATATTGCCCGAATCCGTACAATTATAATTTCTACTCTACTACAACACCCTTCTGCAGCATTACATTTGCGTAAATTGCAGATTCTCCTGTTGCAATGATCGCATATGCTGTTTTTGCTT
>ENA-OQNC01000122-OQNC01000122.1-human-gut-metagenome-genome-assembly--contig:-NODE-122-length-11673-cov-6.711935_pt1 | contig 11673 bp, 14 predicted proteins | sample MGYA00242626_ERZ504874 | MGnify/ENA primary metagenome ERZ504874 (study PRJEB26092, sample SAMD00036411) | human gut metagenome | host: Homo sapiens | study: EMG produced TPA metagenomics assembly of...
TTTTAACCAACAAACGGATGCTCTTTTTTTATTCACTTTGATAAGTGAAAAGCAATATTCAATTAAAATATAGTAACTATGTGGCTTTCAGCCACTTTCACGGCTACGCCGTGAATAATCCAGGATAATTAATAAAAACGGAAAGCTTCAACTGAAAAAGGAAAAGAAAGCTGAAAGATAAGAAAGTAAAAAATGGAATAAGAAGTAAAAAAGAATAGAGAGGAATTAAGAACATGAGAATTCAAAAATGGAATGAAAACTGGAAATTTTGGGCGGATAAAGATTCCTTTGCCCTCGTATGGAACGTACCGGAGAATGCACGGACAATCAATCTTCCACATGACGCGATGATCGAAGAAAAAGCATATGCGAAGAGTGGAAACCACGGAAATACCGGATTCCGTGACGGAGGCGTTTATACCTATGTAAAACATCTGTTTGTAGGAGAAGATGCAAAAGAAAAAACAATGATGCTGAAATTTGAAGGTATTTACATGAACGCTATGGTTTATGTAAATGAACAGCTTGCGGACAAAAAATATGTTTGGCTATACAACATTTTATGTACCGCTGAATGATTTTCTCCGTTACGGACAGGAAAATGAGATCCGTGTACAGGTGCGGAATAATAATATGACAAACAGCCGTTGGTATTCCGGAACCGGAATTTACCGTGACGTTTATTTGTTAGAATCCGGACTGGATTACCTTGTGCCGGAAGGAGTACAGATCAAGTGTGAGACGGCGGACGAAGAATATGCGGTTCTTCAGATTCGCAGTGAAGTGAAGAATCGTAAACCGATTCCGGCAGAAATGACATTACATACTGTTATTCGCAACGAAAAAGGTGACGTTGTGGGAGAAGAAAAGACCGTGGCTGTCTTATTTGATCAGGAACAGCGTGAACTGACACAGCGGATCGTGATCGAGAAACCGGAACTCTGGTCCGCAGAAACTCCGATTTTATATACTTGTGAATCTACATTGATGATGGGAGAGGAAGTTGTAGATGCGCAGACAGAGAAATTCGGAATCCGTACAATGTCATTGGATGCAAAACGGGGACTTCGTATCAACGGCGAGTCGGTAAAACTTCGCGGAGCATGTATTCACCATGACAGCGGACTTCTCGGAGCTGCAACATTTGAAGATGCACAGTATCGGCAGGTTGCAAAATTAAAAGAAGCCGGATTTAATGCGATCCGTATGTCTCACCATCCGATGGCTCCGGCAATGCTGCGCGCTTGTGATGAGTTGGGAATGTATGTAATGGACGAAACATTTGATATGTGGGATCGTTGCAAATCCGATCTGGATTATGGTCTGTACTTCCGTGAATGGTGGGAAAAAGATGTGACCGCAATGGTACGCAAAGACTACAATCATCCGTCTGTGATCTTGTATTCGGTCGGAAATGAGATTCCGGAGATCGGAACAGATCATGGTGCAAAGACTTGTCATGAATTGTGTGAAAAAATCAAAGCATTGGATGAGACTCGTTATACGTTGGCGTCCATCAACGGTGTATTTGCAGCCGGAGATCAGGTAGACAATATCGTAGCAGACGTATCGGCAGATCTTTGCGCCAAAGGCGAATTGGATGGAAATGTCAACGACTTTATGACATTGATGGACGATCATATGGATGAGATCGTCGTACATCCTGCAATTACGGAGCGTTTGGAGAAAGCGTGTGCATCTACGGATATTGCGGGATATAACTATATGACGGCACGTTATGAGATGGATGGAGAATTATATCCGAACCGTGTCATTGTCGGAAGTGAGACGTATCCGCCGGAGATCGCAAGAAACTGGGATCTAGTAGAGAAACTTCCTCATGTGATCGGTGATTTTACATGGACCGGTTGGGATTATATCGGAGAAGCAGGAGTTGGCGTTCCGGCTTATCAGTGGGGCGAAGGCGGCTTTGGCGCGGGATTCCCATGTCAGTTGGCATATTCCGGAGATATTGATATTACAGGATTTAGAAGACCTGCATCCTATTTCCGTGAAGTGGTATTTGGTCTGAGAAAAGATCCATATATTACAGTTCAGAACCCGCACAAATTCGGACAGCATCTGATCAAGACACCGTGGGTGATCAGCGACAGTGTTTCTACTTGGAACTGGTCCGGTTGTGAAGGAAATCCGGCAATCATCGAAATTTATTCTCCGGGAGAAGAAGTGGAACTTTTTGTAAATGGTGCGTCACAAGGGAAAAAAGCTGCCGGAAAAAATAGCCGGATTCCGTACATTATTTGAAGTGGTTTATGAGCCGGGAACTGTGGAAGCAGTCGCTTATGAGAATGGTCAGGAAATCGGACGTATGGAACTTCAGAGCGCGGAAAGAGAAGTACATCTGGAATTAGAAATAGAAGAAGGAAGAGCAAAGGAACTTTCCTATATTCATGTATGGCTGAAAGATTCACAAGGAAGAGTTATGACAGACTGTGATAAGAAATTAACGGCAGAAGTGACAGGAGACGCTGACTTGGCAGGATTTGGAAGCGGCAATCCGAAACCAGAACACAGTTATAATGAGGGAATTACGGAAACGTTCCATGGTCATGCACTTTTGATCTTGAGAAAATCTGAGGGAACAGAATCTTGTCAGGTAAAAATTAAGTCCGAAGACGGATTGCGTGCGGAAGCATCTTTTTAAGATGTCGCAAATGACCTTGCCGGATGTCATCTTAGAGACTGTTTTGCAAAGGTTGTACATGCTATGATGACTTTAAGTTGAGGGCAAATAAAAAAACAGTGAGCCAGAATGGCTCAAAGGACCATGTAAGTACCGCGTTTAAGTGGTTCCATGCAACATCTGTAAACGGTGGAGCAATGTTGATCGCGGCAGTTCTTGCAAGTTACTTGTCTGTATATATGACAGATACGTTGATGATCCCGGCAGCAACAGCTTCCCTGATCATGTTCATTTCTACATTGTGGGATGCGATCAATGACCCGATGATGGGAGTTATCGCAGACCGGACGCATACACGTTGGGGACGTTATCGCCCTTATATGTTCGCAGCTCCGATCTTGCTGACATTCTTCTCCATCATGGTATGGGTTGACTGGGGATTTGAGTCTGTAACAGCAAAAGCAGTTTACGTTTTGATCATGTATATCGGATACGGAATGACTGTTACGATGTACACAATGCCGCAGAGGGCAATCCTTCCGGCAGCAGTAAGAGACAATGAACAGAGAAATATGATCATTACACTTGGCGCCGGATGCTGTGCATTTGTATTTACGATCGGAAACACATTTACACTGAACATTACAGGATTCTTTGAGAGCCTCGGATTCAGCAACGGATATGTACCGTTGATGGCAATCTGCGGAGTGCTTGCATTTATTTCCTTCTGGGGATTGTTCTTCACATCCAAAGGACAGGAGAAATATCTTCATCCGGCAGAAAAAGGAAATCCGTTAAAAGCGATTGCAACCATTTTGAAATACAAAGAAGTATATCCGAACCTGATCGCATGGATCATGGCGTCTATGGGATACGGAATGATGTTCTCCACATCTGTATACTACATGATGTATTATTATGAAAGACCTGACCTGATCAGCGTATACATGGGAGTTATTTCTATCGGAGCGATGGTTTCCATGATGGTATTGATGCCGATCGTTCTGAAGATCTTCAAGACAGGACAGAAAGCGTTAATCGTATCACAGGTCATATCTTGTGCTTGTTATGTATTATTGTTCTTCACAGGTAAGATGAACTTTACATATTGCTGTGTGATCACATTTATCTCTACATGTTTCGCAGCTATGCAGAATGCACTTGTAAATGTACTTGTAAACGATACAATCGACTTCATCCAGTTAAAAGAAGGAAAGTCTGCAAACGCTGTAATCGCTTCTATCAAAGGATTTGCACAGAAATGTGGTAACACAGTTGTTAGTTCCGGTATCCTTGCAGTACTTGCAGCTTCCGGATATGTGGCAGGTGCGATCGGACAGCAGCCGGACAGCGCAATGTTCGCATTGAATTTCTTGAAATTCGGAGCTCCGACATTAACAGGTATCGTCTTGATTATCTGTGTTGCAAAGAACCCGATGGCAAAATATGCAAAACAGATTGAAGAAATGAAAGCGAAGATGAACGCAGAAGAATAAGGAAAAATAAGTAATAAAAAAACTGTCGGATTTGTTCAATGGAGAGAGCGGATCCGGCAGTTTTTGGATAGAGGAGGAAAAGAAGATGAGTAAACATTTAGGATTGAATCCGTATTTACCGTTTTGGGAGACGGTTCCGGACGGAGAACCACATGTATTTGACGGAAGGATTTATATTTATGGAAGCCACGACAAGCGGAACGGAACTTCTTTTTGTGAGGACGATTATGTGTGCTGGAGCGCGCCGGTAGATGATCTTGGAAACTGGAAATACGAGGGCGTCATTTATAAAAAAACACAGGATCCGATCAATGGAGCGCCATATGACAAAGAGATGCCGGAGTATGAACCCTCCTTTTTCGGTGCGGAAATGAGACTGCTTTATGCCCCGGATGTGACAAAAGGACCGGACGGCAGATATTATCTTTATTATGCATTGGATACGGTAAATGTGATTTCAGTGGCAGTTTGTGATACTCCGGCAGGAGAATATGAATTTTTAGACTATGTGAGAAGAGCAGACGGGACGATCCCGGAAGTGGGACGATGGTTTGATCCGGCAATACTTTGTGAAGAGAGCGGCAATTACTTGTACTATGGATTTTGCCCGCCGATGCGCTTTCCGGGGATGGAGAAGTTGGATATTCCGGGCGCAATGATGGTAAAACTTTCGGATGATATGCACACCATTATCAGTGAACCTGTATGCGTGGCAAATGGAATCGATACAGCGAAAGGAACGGCATATGAAGCACATCCGTTTTTTGAAGCGTCCAGCATCCGTCATTTTGGGGACTGGTATTATTTTGTATATTCCAGTTTGCAAGAGCATGAACTTTGCTATGGAATGGCAAAAACACCGGAAGGACCGTTTGAATATAAGGGGGTGATCGTATCCAACGGAGATATTGGATATGAAGGAAATACACTTCCGGTCAATTACACAGGAAATAACCATGGCGGACTTGTTGAGGTGGAAGGTGCGTATTACATTTTCTGGCATCGTCATACACATGGAATTGCATTTTCCAGACAGGGATGTGCGGATCGGGTTGTGATCTGTGAAGACGGAACCATTCCGCAAATCGAAATTACAAGCTGTGGCTTGAATGACGGAGCGCTTCCGGCAAGCGGACAGTATTCGGCGTATATTGCCTGTCATCTGACAGAAGGAGATCGAGAAAAAGTCGGACAGGTGATCATGGCAGGTCCGGGCGAGGCTGTACCGGAACTTCCGGAAGAAATGCCGTATATTACAGAAGAGGTTCGAAATGACGATGCGGTATGTGATGGAGCGACATTGACGAAAGAAGAAAATCTGTATCCTTATATTTGCAATATGCGAAAAGGCGCTTTGGCAGGATTTAAATAGTGTCTGCTGATTAAGCAGCTATCTGTAACTTCCAACTCTTATATCTGTTCCGGTCATACCAGAATCGGAACAGATGCAAAAGAGCACAAAGTATTCGCCTCTGAATCCTGAACAGATTCGTCACGAATACAGATAATGCGATAGATGTCAACTGCGTTTCTTCCAGTTTTGTGGTAATGCAGCTCATACCATAACAGCGTTTGCTCAGGCTGAAGGTGCGCTCCACTTCGATTCTATCGGTATTATCCTGATACTCTTGTTTTTTATCAACTTTTGCTGTGGCGCTTGGTCTGCCCAGCTTTGGACCTGATAACCGGATCCCATGCTCTTTGCAATAACTCCTGTTTTCCCTGGTCCGGTATATCTGATCTGCCAGGACACGTTCTGGATAATAACCGGTACGCTCTTTGAAGCGTTCTATTGCTTCAATCAGGCAGGTGCTCTCGTTGTATGCCTCGAAAGATATTTTTTCGAGGCGCCCATAACCTTCGCTGTCAAGACTGAGATCAAATTTTGCGCCAAATTCAACAGGTGCTTTGACCTTCCCTCTGACAATCGGCCGAAGCCATGGCTGCGAAATGCTTACAATGCGATGCTCTACAGAATGGATTCTGTTATCATACATATACTGTTGCTGTTCATACAGCCTGATGATGGTAAGATATAGGCCGATATCCTTACCTGTCATGGCGTATCCATCACTCATGAACTGTTCCAGATAGCCAAGATCTCTTTTCACGTAGCCAAGCTGTCTGCGGAGTGCGCTGCGGATTTTCTTTGCCGTGTGCTTTCTGCTCTTGGCAAATGCAAGATACTCTTTTCTGGCACGTTTGCGGTATCTTCTTGGCAACTTAAGACCATAACATTTACAAAAACAGTAAATCATGTTTTCCAGCTTTTCTCTTGCTTCGTTCAAAAGCGAGATGTCCTGCGGATAACGTATGTTTGCAGGTGCGCAGGTTGCATCAAGTGTCAGAGTCCCTTTGTTTGTATCTTCTTTTGCAGTACCATCATCACCGGATTTTCCTACGGATGGAGGAGTATGGTCATCTTTGTCATCCTCCTTGTGAGCAAGAAGATACTCATTTACTTCCATCAGCATATCTGCTGAAATGCGTTTACGGAAAAGAACCAGTGTACTTGCATCAAACGGAGCTTCTTCCCGAAAACCGGGAAGCCCGATAAAGTATTGCAGATACGGATTCTCAGCGATCTGTTCCACAAGCTCACGGTCGGAAAATTGGAACTTGGTCTGGATGATCAGGGCTCCTAATGCCATGCGAAGAGGCTTGGCAACATTACCCGTATCACTTGGAAACAGCTTGGCATATTTTACTTCGAATTCATCCCATGGGATTCGGTCAGCCAGTCTGACCCAGCGGTTATCCGGATTCATGTGGAGTCCCATAGGTTGGTTGAAATCGAGGAATGAATGCTGTAACTTGTCGATCGGTTTGTACATTGTTTTAGCCCCTTTATACTTAAAATCTGTAAGAAAACTGCAAGAAAAACGATTTGTTTTTGTCAAAATCCTTGCAATCATTATACCAGAAAATGGGGCAAAAGTCAGTAAAATCAAGTGTTTTCAGTTTGCTCAGCAGACACTATGTAAAAATTTATAATTCTGCAGCAAGTTCATGCATCCAAAAGGAGGCTGCTTCATATTCGCGTGGTTCAGATAATACTGGAACAGTGAGGACATCAATTGGGACGCAAAGTATTTTAGCCATTTTAGCAAGGATTTCATCACGAGGCTTTCTTGCATCCGCTTCGTATTGTGCAATTCTGACATCCGCAGAATCTTCCGGGAAGCCAATTGCGATACCGAGTTCTTTTTGTGTGAGATGATTTTTCTGTCTTAAATGTTTTAATTTTCTTCCAAACGTAATCATAATAGAAATTCCTTTCTGTAAGTTATTTTGATTGTGCGAGGTGTCAAATGATATATCATTCGGCACCTCTGGTTTTATGATCTTTATTCCCCGGTACTTCCGAAAGCACCAATATCTCTTGCTTCTCCGAGATCCAGAACAAAGTCGGCAATTAGAACGGGAGTGATAACCAGTTGCCCTACACGGGTATCTTTGCGGAGTATTTGGGATTCTGAACTAACATTGCTGATAATGGCATGAATTTCTCCACGATATCCGGAATCAATAGGCGGAAGTTCGCAGACCAATCCTTTTGCAGCCATGCTACTTCTTGGAAAGACATAACCGGCATATCCATCTGGAATCATGAGACCAAATCCTAAGGGAATTCTTGCAATCTCACCTGGTTTTAATGTGTAGTTATAAGGCATATATACATCAGCACCGGCATCGTTTTCATGAGGTCGGAAGGGATAATGATCTTTCTCTAATCCAAAATCGATCAATTTAATTTTCATAAACAGCTTCCCTCCCTTCTACGAGCAGAGGATAATCTGCTTTCATTATTTCTAATGGAGACCATTCTTTTGGGATAGAAATTCCACAGGACATAGAACCTTCTTCACAACATCCCCTCTGGCAGAAAGGACCGGTCAGCTTCGGTGAAAACAACACCGGATCAAATTCATATAGTTTCTGCCAGATATCCAACATTACAATTCTTGTTTCATCGGTATTTCTTCTGCAGATACGCTGACTGATCATATGTTTCCACTCATAAGGTGTAGCGCAGATGATCAGAATATTCCTTAAAGCATGAGGGAGAGCATATCCGGCAGAATCATGATGAAATCCCACAGAACACAATTCCTGATAACATCTGAGATCCGATAAACAGCTTTGCAGATAGAGATCAATGTATCTCTGTTCGGAAAAAAGATTTCATATGGGATTGCAAATGCAGCTTTTTCTGAATAGTTGCTATATTGCAGAGATGCACTCATGAATTTTACTTCATTTTGGTGACGGGTGATCTGTGCAAGAAAACGTCTGCTTGCCCCTACAATCGCAACAGTGATCACCGTAAATTTCTGTACGGTTGGATGGGGAAGACTGGCAATCCGATCTACAGTTTTATCTGTAAAAGATTTCTGATAAAGCGCCATAAGATCATCCATGTTTTGAATGGAATGTCCTTGTTGGGTAAGCCTTGCTGCGAATACCATGTTCTGAGCCGCTTCCTGAATGGTATAACTATTTAAAATCTTTGTCTCAATGTGATCCATAGGCTTGTTCCTCCTTTATCAATGCTTTCAGCAGAATGAGATAGTTGATGCAGTCTGTGATCTTCTCATCCCATTGTTCTAAGTCAAACTGGAGCAGCGAAGAGTAACACATATCATAGAGAGATACGACATGCTTCGACATCATTCCGGCCAGAGCAGCCTTAGGTGTGCATCCCTGTAATGAGGCAGCGATTTTAAACGCACTCAGGCGGTCAATGCGGTCTCCGGTGTATTCTGTTTTCTTGTGTGCCAGGACATCAGCACATTTTCGATATTGTTGTTCAAGGACAACAGTTAAATTCATTTTGTGTCATATTGTAATTCCTCCTTCGTAAAATGATTTATAATTCGGGTTCTCGTCGTCTTTTTGTTTTTTAGGGAACCTGGTTGTGGAGAATTGCTTCCACATTTTTGTCTACGGTTCTTAAATCTTGTGTCAGATCCTTTAGAGAACGAATGGATGATTTTTGCTGGTTTATCTGTTCCTGCAAGCTGGCTTTTTGTCCTTCAATGTTTTGATAGGAAGCATCTTTCCATCGGGATAAAAAGATTTCAGCCAGTCACGGGCTTCTTCATATGCTTGAATTTCAGCGATGTGTTCCTTTCGGAATCTGCCTTTGTTTTTCGCTTTTAAAAATTCGGTATAGATTGCTTTCTGTGCAAAATATTGTCCGGTATAATGGATCTGACGGTTGATGTTTTTCAAATCTGCATTCATTTCCATAAGCTGATATGTTGCCTGATCTAATTGTTTTTGAGATTCGGAAAAGGCATCTTTTAATTCAGTTTGGGTATTGTATCCATGTTCTTGCACATAGATAATGGTATTTGCCATTTCCTGAAGATTGGATATCTTTACCCGGTGAGCATATCCGGGACTTTGCATTGCTTTCACATTTTTCTGAAGATCCACCACCAACCGTAAATGCGATCTGATATAAAGAATGGCTATCGGATCTTTTCGTAAGAAGAGCTGTTCTAAATGTTCTTTGCCGTATTGAGTTCCCAAAGCCTTTTCTGTAATCCGTTTGCCCGATCCGGATGGAGATAACGATATCTTCCTCTTTCTTCAATGACGGAAATCTGATATTTTTCAAAAAGAAGAGATTGGAATTCCTGAAAGTTTTAGAATGCGAGCTGCATTCATTGATGGCATTCCTAAGCTCCTGCTTCTGTGTCTGAAACATTGTGGCATTTGGTTTCAATCCATCTGCAATGTATTTTTTTGTTTGTCTCTTCTAATTTTCTCTGCCCAGATTTTTGAGCCAAATATTCAGCCTGTGTGATTTTTGTTTCAGCCGGAGAGAGAAGATCAACCTGATGAAGTCCCTCCTGAATGCACATATCCATAATTTCCTTTTTGAAATAGTTCAGGAATTTATTTGTGGATCGGTGCTTATATCCGGCAATTTCTTCATGGGGCTTATCCATGTAACGCTGCCTTCTGACAGCTTCCTTACGGACGCTGTTGATCACAATGTGCGTATGGATATTGCCAGAACCATTGTGACCATCGGTATGTGTCACGATAAGAGCCTGATATCCGGGAAATATTTTTTTGGCAAGGCCTAAACATAATTTCTGCGCCTTTTCCCCGGTCAGTCCACATTCTGATTTATCATCCGGATCAAAACTGATGATATAATGGTGACTTTTGATTTCAGATGATTTTTTGTTTTTATGAAATTTCGCATTTGTCAGACTACACTCCTTGTCAAAAGACATCGGATCACAGTTGAGACCATCCATGTAGAATTCATCTCTTAAAAGACTTCGCCCCATTTCATCTTTTATCTTTTTTCCAGTGCTCTCATCATGTTGGAAAAGCAGATAATCAATGGCATTTGTATAGTTGGCATTTCTACTTTTGATGTGCTTTAGTATCGCCATGAAAATCACCTGCCATTTCTAACACTTTTCTTCGTAAAAGGAAGAGGTCGGAGATACATTGATGGATTTCATTTTCCATAGCCTGAGAATGAATTCCACCGGTATTAAAATACTTGGCGATCTGGTTCAGATTGGAACCGATTTTACCGTATTGCCCGACCAGCTCCCGAAGTAGTTTGATATCAGCAACAACTTCATAATTAATTTGAATTGGTTTATTTAGGAACAATCTTCGTAGATATTCTGAACGAGAAATTCCCACAGAGCTTGCAGCCTGATTTAATATTTCCAATTCAATGTCTGTAAGTTTCAGACAGATTATGTTTCGACGCTTCAATTCCTTTGATTTTTCTTTTGGTGGCATACTCCTCCTTCCTTTCTAAACTGTGACATCGAATAGTGTTACAGTTCACTAATTTTTATCGGCTGTCCCTTCCGATAAAGAATTAGTGCAGTATCTATTTTTGCGGATACTGACTGCATCTTTGATGCCAAAGCGAGGGTATGGGGAAACGTAATCCCCATCAAGATACCTAACCCGGGGATAAGACCGTTCTCATAAAATGAGGATACGGTATTACCCGGGTGGATCTTGCTCTTGAAAGATTAACCCTCTCATATAACGAAATGCTCAGAGTGGAAAATACAGGGCGAGATAGAAAAAAGTTAAAAAACTGCTATACTACATTTCAGAATTATCCCCCAAGCACCTTATGAAACAGAAGATGGATGCTTATCTCTTCTATGTGTGCGTAAGACAATAGATGATGTATAATAGTTTTATGTAGAAAAAATTTTGAATGTGTGATTAGGAGTTGAAATTAATGTATTTGCCATTAGAGTACGTGAAACGTTATAGTGTTTTGACAGAATTATATTGTAGTGAGGAATATATTAATTGTGAACCTGAGGTATTACTAGAGATGATTGCAGATGCTGATTGGGGGAACCAGTAATTATTCGGGTCCAAATAAAGAAAGATATATTCATACATATAATATGTTTGATAATAATTATTTTGTCTATGTCATATAATAAAGTAGCTTGTTTTGTCAACAGCTGGATTGCTGGAGTCTGGAAATATAATAAGATTAGTATATGAACCGGAGTTATG
>ENA-OQNC01000126-OQNC01000126.1-human-gut-metagenome-genome-assembly--contig:-NODE-126-length-11555-cov-4.038502_pt1 | contig 11555 bp, 17 predicted proteins | sample MGYA00242626_ERZ504874 | MGnify/ENA primary metagenome ERZ504874 (study PRJEB26092, sample SAMD00036411) | human gut metagenome | host: Homo sapiens | study: EMG produced TPA metagenomics assembly of...
GTTTTCTTTCTTATTTTTAAATGGAAAGGAGTTTTGTGAAATGGGTTTTGCAAGAAAAGATGTGGAAGCTACTAAGAAAATGGAAAGAAATTCGTGAGATATCCAGAAGGTGCGGAGAAATATAGTTTAGGATTGACAAAATTTCAGGCATTAGCAAAAGAGGCGAAAGCAGTCTATAAAATTGATAAAGTAGCTTTAGTAAATTGTGAGATATTTGAAAAATATTTGGAAACATTCCGAGAATATTAAAATTTTAAGAGAGAAAAGAAGAGAGAAGAACTTCTATATTTTCTGCATTTTTAATTGACTTTACGTCATACAGAAAGTATAATGTTGGTATAGGAGGTATAAGAGCTGAAATGAAAAAGATGGGAAGACCAAAATCAGACAATGCAAAGAAAAAAGTATTAAGCATTCGTGTTCCTGATCAGCTATATTCCCAGATGCTTGCATACGCCGAACAACATAAAATGACTACAACGGACATTGTCCTAAAAGGGGTAGAGATACTTTTATCCGAGCAGAAAGAATAGTAAGTGCTTCTCTTTAAGAGGAGGAAACTATTATGGCGAAAGTCAGAAAAGATTTGCGAGGAAGATCTTTACGCAAAGGAGAAGTACAAAGATCATCAGATAAAAGATACATGTACACCTATACAGATCCGATGGGCAGACGTAAATTTATATATGCTAACGATCTGACAGAACTAAGAGAGAAAGAAGCTAAACTGATGAAGGATCAGTTGGACGGATTGGATCTCTATGTTGCGGGAAAGGCAAGTGTGAATGATACGTTTGATCGGTATATGTCCACGAAGTATAATTTGCGTGAATCTACGAGAAGTTCATATTTCTATACGTACGATCATTACGTACGTGATACCTTTGGAAATAAGCGGATTGCAGAAATAAAGTATTCTGATGTATTGCAGTTTTATTATTATCTTCTTAATGAAGTGAAAATTTCATTGGGAACTTTAGATACTGTTCATTGCTTGCTTCATCCAACATTTCAGTTGGCAGTACGGGATGAGATTATACGAAATAATCCTACGGATGGAGTAATGAAAGAAATCAGCAGAGAATCCGGAAAGAACAGAGGAATCAGACATGCATTGACCGTAGAGCAGCAAAGAGCATTCATGGAATACATTGCGAACCATCCGATATATTATCATTGGTGGCCTATGTTTACGGTGTTGCTTGGAACAGGGTGCAGAATTGGAGAAGCATTAGGGCTTCGATGGCAAGATTTAGATTATGACAGAAGAACAATCAGTATAAATCATAGTTTGAGCTATTATCAAAAACCAGAGAGCAACAAAAGTGTGTTGAGAATATCCACACCAAAAACAGAAGCTGGAATACGTACAATTCCAATGCTGGACGTTGTAAAAGATTCTTTCGAAATGCTTTATGAAGAACAACTAGGAAAATTGGTTTTAATGAAACAGAAATTGATGGAATGTCAGGTATTTATTTTTTGTAATCGTTTTGGAACAGTTCCAAATCCACAAACAGTCAATCATACGATTAAGCGTATAGCAAACAGTTATAATGCAGACGAAGTGGTGCGAGCTAAGAAAGAACGGAGAGATCCTATTATATTACCCAATTTTTCTTGTCATCATCTGAGACATACTTTTTGTACACGACTTTGTGAAAATGAAACAAATTTAAAGTTATTCAATCCATTATGGGACATAGAAACATTGAAACAACAATGGATATTTATGCGGAAGCAACAGAGGAAAGAAACAAGAGTCATTCGAGAATTTAGCAACAAATTAGATGTTTTTTGAGAAGTGCTTAGTAGAACGGATGACAACAATTTGTTTGATTTACAACAAATTGACAACAAAAAGAACTTAATAATGAAGAATAGTGAAGAATATATAAGGTTTATAAATTTGGACAATATAGTATAATAACGCATCCCGAAGAATCATGAAGAAAACGTGAAATCTTTCCCGACAATGAAATCACAGGGTTCTGCAAAAAATGAAGCAAATAATGTAGCTCAGACAGCTGCAGCTGCTCCAGCAGAGACAGTCAAAAGTTGAACTTCTCCAAACGTAAAGGTTGAGCCTTTATTTGAAGAAGAGGTTGATTTTGATACATTCTAGCAAATCTGATTTTCCGTGCCGTAAAGGTTAAAGAGTGTGTAGCAGTTCCGAAGAGCAAGAAGCTCCTTCAGTTCACACTGGATGACGGAACAGGTACAGACCGCACGATCTTAAGCGGAATCCACTCTTACTATGAGCCGGAAGAATTAGTTGGTAAGACACTGATTGCAATCACCAACCTTCCGCCAAGAAAGATGATGGGAATCGAGTCTTGCGGTATGCTGCTTTCAGCAGTGAATAACCTGAAGGATTCAGAGGATGAAGAACTGCATCTTCTGATGGTTGATAACCATATTCCGGCAGGTGCTAAGCTGTACTAATCCAGAAAAAAGAGTTCGGTTTGGTAGTCATAGACGTCCAATCAGGAAAAGTGCTTCCACGGATTGACATGGAGCTACATGAAACGGCTTGGAGCTGTATAGATTGAAATAATGATGTATGGATTATAAGGAAACAGAATAAGGAGCTCTATGGATTCTTAACTGTTTGACTTATTTGTTTACAAGTAAAATATTGATTATTTTTGAGGAGCATTTTTCAAAAATAAGGTGTATAAAGGGACACTTCTCTTTTGGTAGAAATACCAATGGAAGGTGTCCTTTTTTTGTTGTCAGGCATAGCAATTGTTCATTTTGATGATATGCAGAAAACATATCCTTTCACGTACCTGCCAAATAAATTTCTGGAAACAAGGAGGAAGCCATGAAAAAACGAAAAACACCTGACTTGGAAAAATATCTGGAAGGAAAGAAACGCAGATTTGTAAATTACACACAAGGAGCAAAGATTTATAAGATGTCCTACTGGCCTTTTGTCAGACTGGACGAAAAAAGCAGAAGCCAATTATCCGATTCGAAAGACAGCCATTGTGGATCTGAATATTCTGGATGATTTTTTAGAAGGCAATCCTGAGGTTGTATCAGAATTAAAGAAGAGAAGGAGGAAGCGTTATGGGAAATAACCGAAGCAAGGTTCCGGATTTGGAAAAGCTTGTCAAAGGAGGACGCAAGAAATTTGTCCGTTATGAGGAAGGGGCAATGCTTTATTCCATGGGAGTCCATACATTTCAACAGTTAGCAAAAGATGCCAGAGCAGTATACCATGTCAAAAGAATCGTGTTAGTTAATTTGGATCTTATTGATGAATATCTGGAAGCATTCCGTGATGAAGAATTTTGATGAAAGAATACAGGAGGAACAACATATGTGTAAAGTGATATCCATTACAAACCAGAAAGGCGGAGTCGGAAAGACCACCACAACCGTAAATTTAGGAATTGGCCTGGCAAGAGAAGGAAAAAAAGTATTATTGATCGATGCAGATCCACAGGGAAGTCTGACAGCAAGTCTTGGATATGTAGAGCCGGATGAACTGGGAGTTACTTTGGCAACCATCATGACGAAAGTGATTAATGAAGATGAAATATCAGAGGAAGACGGTATTCTGCATCATCAGGAAAATGTAGATCTGCTTCCGGCAAATATTGAATTGTCAACTTTGGAACTGACGATGGGAAATGTAATGAGTCGGGAAATGATCATGAAGGAATACATCGATACGATACGATTCCGATACGATTATATCTTGATCGATTGCTTACCTAGCCTTGGAATGATGACGATCAATGCCTTGGTGTCTTCGGATTCTGTTTTAATTCCGGTCCAGGCAGCCTATCTTCCGGTGAAGGGATTACAGCAGCTGATCAAAACAATCTCTATGGTAAAGAAAAGACTGAACCGGAAACTGACGATAGAAGGAATCCTTTTGACTATGGTAGATTTCAGAACCAACTATGCGAAGGATATTGCGGCACTTGTACAGAAAACTTATGGAAGCCAGATTGCGATCTTTAAAAATGTAATTCCAATGTCAGTAAAAGCGGCAGAGACAAGTGCAGAAGGAATCAGCATTTACACGCACTGTCCGAAAGGTAAAGTATCTATGGCATATATGAATCTGACACAGGAGGTTATGAATGATGAAAAATAGACCGGGTGAGAAAATTAAACTGGCAAGTCTTGATGAATTATTAGGTGTTGTTAATGAAGAATCAGCAATGGAGATCGAGATCAATAAGATCCATGCATTCAAGAATCATCCATTTAAGGTTCTTGATGATGAGAAGATGCAGGATCTGATTGAAAGCGTAAAGCTTAGTGGTGTGCTGACACCGGTATTGCTTCGAGTGGACAGCAATGATGAATATGAAATGATCTCCGGTCACTGAAGATTACATGCAGCAAAGATGGCAGGACTTACAACAATTCCGGCTATCGTAAGAGAGTTATCGGATGATGATGCCGTAATAGCGATGGTGGACGCTAACATCCAAAGGGAGGAGTTATTGCCGAGTGAGAAGGCATTTGCCTATAAGATGAAGCTGGACGCAATGAAGAGACAGGCAGGAAGACCCAAAAATAATTCTGGTCAAAATGACCAGAATTTAATGGGAACAGTTTCCAGAGATGTATTAGCAAAACAAGTAGGAGAGAGTTCCAAACAGGTTCAACGTTATATTCGTCTAACAGAGTTAATCCCAGAACTTCTCGATATGGTAGATAGCAACAGACTTATGCGGTTGTCAGAGGAATCCTTGGGGTTATATTCACTTTGTTGATTATAGCGACTGCATACTGTTACCATGACTGGGTACAGGTTGCATTCCTGTTTGTGCTGAGTGCAATTCTGTATCTGATCCTGTTTGCAGGAGTGGTTGTAGATACTGTACTTGACATGACAAGAGAATCTATTATTGATTTTATTTTATCTTGAGGAGGATATGAAAATGAGCGAAAACAATGATTTTATTCAGTTACCACCAATCAAAAAAGACACACCGTCCGAAGTGGTGTCAATGATCTGGCAATATTTGAAATTACCTGAGGAATCCAGAAAGAGAGTTAAGGAAGATTTAATTGATGTACATGAGAATTGTGGGAAAGAAGATTTCCAGATTCCCGACCTTTATGACATTGTTCCTAAAGAGGAAATCGCAGAATTTGAGGACATCATGCGTAAGATCATAACGGGAATTATCTCTGAAGCCAGTGGTATAGCCACCTGGGTGTATGTGCAGAAATATGAGAAACACAAAACTCTGGATGAAATGCTGCAAGAGTGGAAAGGGGCAAGCCAGTTTATTATTGTCATGGATACTTGGTTCGAAAGATTGATGACAGAATAATAGATGCTGTGATAGAATGAAGAAAACGATTTGAAGTGCAAATCGAAGTTTGGAGAATTGAGAAAATCTGAATTTATAAAGGAGAATATTGATGAAACTATTTTTATGTTCGCACTTTTCAAGTGTAGGAAGTCTGATAAAGGAAGAAATTGAAAATAAGAAAGTCGCATTTATTCCAACAGCTTCACTGCGTGAAGGCTACACCGGTTATGTCGGCTCGGCTCGAAAATTATTCAAAAAGTTGGGAGCAATCGTAACTGAAATTGATATTTCAACGGAGGCTTATTCAACGATACAGTCTGTTTTTGAAGAAGCAGATGTGATATATTTTACCGGCGGAAATTCTTTCTTTCTTATGGACCAGCTCCGTAAAACGGGAACTGATGGGCTGCTGAAAAAGGAATTGGCAAATGGAAAATTGATGATCGGCGAGTCGGCAGGCGCAATTATATGCGCTCCAAGCATCCAATATATCCAGCAAATGGATGAAAAGCCGGAGGACTACTCACAAGAAGATGATGCAGGGCTTGATTTGATTGATTTCTATGTTCTTCCGCATTATCTTACAGCACCATTTAAGAAAGTTACCGAGAAAATAATGACTGAGTTTTCGGATTTGAATCTATGCCCAATTAACAACTGTCAGGGAATTGTAATTGACGGTGACGGTTCAAAGGTTATTTGCAAAGACTAATTTGAAAATTCAAGTTTGGAGAATTGAAAAAAACGGAATTTACCTATTAAGATATATAAACTGTTGACAATAAAGCTCCTATATAGTATGTTTTTAATAAACTACTATATAGGAGTTTTTGCATGGAAATGAATGGAGGATTTCTTGTTACCAAAATAAAACAGCTTGGAGACCGGATTTTCGAGAAGATTCTCAGTGAAAAGAATATTGATGCGTTTAATGGAGCCCAGGGGCGTATTCTTTATGTGCTGTGGCAGGAGGATGGTATCTCAATCAGGTCACTCTCGACTAAATGCGGATTAGCGATAACATCTCTTACTACGATGCTGGAAAGAATGGAAAATCAAGGGCTGATAAGCCGTGTTCAGTCTGAAACGGACAAAAGGAAAACGCTCCTGTTTCTGACTGAGAAAGCACATGCCTTAAAGGGCGAGTACGATTCTGTATCTGATGAGATGGGCAGTATTTACTACAAAGGTTTTTCAGAGGAAGAAATTACCCGGTTTGAGGAATGCCTCGACCGCATCAGAAAGAATCTTGAGGAGTGGCAGAAGTCATGAGTATTTGTATCAAAGATCAGATTCAGAACATGAATATCGTCATTGGCTGCACAGTGGGGTGTACATATTGCTATGCCCGCAACAACGTGAAACGCTGGCATATGATTGATGATTTCGCTGACCCTGAATTCTTTCCGGGTAAGCTCAAGATGATGGAAAAGAAACGTCCGCAGAACTTTCTTCTTACCGGCATGAGCGATCTCTCCGGATGGAAGCCGGAATGGAGAGACGAGGTATTTGCAAAGATCCGTGAAAATCCACAGCATCAGTTCCTGTTCCTTACCAAGCGACCTGATTTGCTGGATTTTGATACCGATCTGGAAAACGCATGGTTTGGCGTTACGGTGACGAGGAAAGCAGAACTGTGGCGTATCGACGCCCTTCGGAAAAACGTCAGAGCAAAACATTACCATGTTACCTTTGAGCCGTTATTCGACGATCCCGGCACAGTTGACCTTTCCGGAATCAATTGGATCGTTGTCGGCACCATGACCGGAGCTCAGAGCAGGAAGATTCATACGGAGCCGGAATGGGCATGGTCTCTGGCGGACCAGGCACATAAGCTCGGCATTCCGGTGTTTATGAAGGAAGATCTTGTCCCTATCATAGGGGATGAAAATATGATTCAGGAAATGCCGGAAGAATTTAATAAAGTGTTAGAGGTACAGAAATCATGGAAGAAGTAATAAATGGAATCCTCATTCGTGAGGTGGAAACAAAGAACATCATGACTAAGTCTAGTCTGCCGGTAGGCGGTTACTCGGTCAATCCCTATGTGGGCTGTACACATGCCTGCAAGTATTGCTATGCTTCTTTTATGAAGCGCTTTACCGGGCACAAGGAGGAATGGGGCACTTTCCTTGATGTGAAGCATTGGCCGGAAATTAAAAATCCGAAGAAATATGCCGGACAGCGGGTGGTCATCGGTTCTGTGACAGATGGCTACAATCCACAGGAGGAGCAATTCGGGAATACCAGAAAACTTCTGGAGCAGCTGATCGGCAGTGACGCAGATATTCTGATCTGCACAAAGTCGGATCTTGTGGTACGGGATATTGATCTGCTGAAGAAGCTTGGACGTGTAACCGTTTCATGGTCGATCAACACACTAGATGAAAATTTCAAGAACGATATGGATTCTGCTTCGAGCATTGAGCACCGTATCGCTGCTATGAAGCAGGTATATGAGGCAGGTATCCGTACAGTCTGTTTCGTATCCCCGGTATTTCCCGGTATCACGAATTTTGAAGCAATCTTTGAGCGGGTAAAGGATCAGTGCGATCTGTTCTGGCTCGAAAATCTCAATCTTCGAGGCGGTTTCAAAAAGACAATTATGGATTATATCGCCGGAAAATATCCTGATCTTGTACCACTTTACGACGAGATCTATAACAAGCATAACCGCAGCTACTTTGAAGCATTTGAAGTAAAAGCTGAGAAAATGGCTAAGAAGTATGATTGTGCCTTTGTGGATAATGAAATGCCTTATGGCAGAGTCCCGCAGGGGCATCCGGTGATCGTAAATTATTTCTATCATGAGGAAATCCGTGGGACAGAGAATACCGGAAAAAGAAATCGCTAACTTCCAGTTGTGCGCCCAGCTAAGGGTGTGTAGTCAAGCCGGTGAGATTCCGGTTTATCCAAGGTTTAGCCAACCAGATAATAGCGAGTCTTGGGATGATACCGGTAACGGCATCTGACAAGCGTAGACAGCAAGAAAGCAGGGTTGAATAGTGATTGAGCTTCGAAACGTTAACTTCAGTCGGTCGACGTCTTAACTGGTGCGGAAGACAATATCATGTAATGCGATATGGCGAGTGTTATGTGGCACTGCGGAGTCAGAGAACCAATCATGTTTTACATTGTGAATACACATCAACTGGGGAGAACCTGCCATTTCTCGAAGAGGAGTATGAAGTTGCAACTGAAAACGGAGGATTTCAAATGAATGGTAGGTGGTCGGACAATCCCATAGTACTGTAGAAATCGGGCAATGCCGATGGAGGGAAGGGGATTGCATAGTAAAGGTCTTACTGAGGACACATTATCCGTACTCAGGGACGGAGGAAATAATGGAAACGAAATTAGTAAGAATAGCTGAGATATCGGCAACATCAAAACATCCTATATTTACATCAGTGTACCACTTGATAAATGAAGATATGCTAAAGCAATGCCATAAGGAATTAGATGGGAACAAAGCAGTCGGAATTGACAAGGTAACTAAGGATGAGTATGGGAAGAACCTTGATAGAAATATCAAGGAACTGGTACAGAGGTTGAAAAACAAATCCTTTAAGCCACTTCCGTCACTGAGGGTATATATACCTAAAGGAAATGGAAAGAAACGACCATTAGGGATTGCTTCCTATGAAGATAAGATTGTACAAATGGCAGTGAAGAAAATACTGGGAGCTATTTATGAACCGAGATTTCTAAACTGCATGTATGGATTCAGACCGAATAGGGGGTGTCACGAAGCAATAAAAGAAGTATACCAACGGATAAGCTATGGAAAAATCAGCTATATCGTAGATGCCGATATCAAAGGTTTCTTTGACCATATCGCCCATGATTGGATGATGAAGTTCCTTGAATGGAATATACAGGATAAGAACTTATTGTGGCTAATACGTAAATACCTTAAAGCAGGAATAATGGAGCAAGGAAAATTCGAGCCAACAGAGGAAGGTTCGGCACAAGGCTCAGTAATGAGTCCGATGCTTGCAAATATATACATGCATCATGTGCTGACGCTGTGGTTTAAGCTGGTGGTGCAAAGGGAAATGCAGGGAGAGAGTTTTCTCGTCAACTTTGCGGATGATTTTGTTGCAGGATTTCAATATAAGTCAGAAGCTGAAAGATACTATAAAGAGTTAAAGGAACGAATGGAAAAGTTTGGACTGGAGCTGGAAAGTAGTAAAAGCAGACTGATTGAATTTGGGAGATTTGCAGAGCAGAATCGTAGAGCAAGAGGAGAATGTAAGCCTGAAACATTTGATTTTCTGGGATTTACCTTCTACTGTAGCAAAACTCGAAAGGGAGGTTTCGTGCCAAAGGTACAGACTTCAAGAAAGAAGTTTGAGCTAAAGGTTAGAGCATACAAGAACTGGATTTACGATAATCGAAATCGACCAATGCGAGAAATAATTAAAGAGTTGAACGTAAAACTAATTGGACACTATCGGTATTATGGCGTTACATGGAATTTTCGGAAGATAACAACATTCCTGCATAGAGTACAACAGTTTCTATTCAAAGCCATGAATCGGAGAGGTTGTAGACGGGCATACACATGGAATGGATTTGTGGAAATGCTCAAGTATTATCCATTAGCAAAACCTAAAACGTACTATTGTTTATATTGAAGCGAATGTTACTATGAGGAGCCGTATGCGGGAAAGCCGCACGTACGGATCTGTGAGGGGCTAAGATTGAGAGGTCTTAGTCTACTCGACTGCCAACTTGCCCTTTGAGAGAGGAGAAATCCTTTTCTCAAAGGGCTTTTCTATTTATACGGATATTCGCAAACTACAAGATAAAGCCAAAACTTCATATACTCTAAGCACAAGGAGGTTGAGGTTTGGCTATGAATAACAGTTTAGCAGAAGTACACCCGGAGCTTGTTTTGGAGTGGTCGGAAAAGAATTTAACGCTTACGCCTGATGACATTACTTTCGGTTCAAATAAAAAAGTAATGGTGGAGAGGTGCTTACGGTCATGAATGGCAGGCAAGTGTTAAGGCTCGTTCTAATGGAGAAAAATGCCCGATATGTTCCGGTGCGAGAGTGATTGCAGGGATTAACGATTTGGCAACATTAGAGCCGCTACTGGAAAAGCAGTGGTACGGAAAAGAATAAGATAAAACCGACAGAGGTTTCTATTGGTTCTCATAAGAAAGTGATTTGGAGATGTGAGAAAGGACACGAGTGGGAAGCTGCTGTTAAGAGCAGGACAATAAATAAAACAGGTTGCCCATATTGTTCCCATAATAAAGTGTTGGCAGGATTTAATGACCTTGCAACGCTTCTGCCGGATATAGCTGCCGAGTGGTCGGACAGAAATTATCCGTTACTTCCAACTCAGGTTACGGTCTTTGCCAATCGTAAGGCTTGGTGGAAGTGTAAGGATTGTGGCAGAGAGTGGAACACTCTTATTTCTACCCGTTCCGGTGGTAGTAAATGCCCGTATTGCAGTGGGTACATATTCCTGAAAGGATTTAACGATTTGCAGACAACACACCCTGAAATTGCTTCGGAGTGGTCAGAAAAGAACTTGCCGTTGAAACCTGATGAGGTAAATGCAAAGTCGAGGAAAAATGTATGGTGGCATTGCAGGAAATGCGGTAACGAGTGGAAGTCGGTTATCAATGCTCGTGTGAAAGGAACGGTCTGCCCTGTTTGTGCAGAGCGAGAGGTACTTGCCGGATACAATGATTTGGCTACGACGGATAAGCAGCTTCTGACAGAATGGGATTATGAATTAAATAAGTTGAAGCCGACGGAAGTTTCAAGAAATTCAGCAAAGAGAGCATGGTGGCAATGCAGATACGGTCATTCTTGGAGTATGAAGATAAACGAGCGTACTGTTCTCGGAAAAGGGTGCAGAATATGTGAGCAGGAGTATCTGTCGTTGTTCCCGGCTCTTGTAATCAGTTATTATGCCAATTTGAAAGGATTGAAAGTTGAACTTGGCTCTGATAGGTTATTCGGCATTCCACTTGATGTATATATCCCACTGGAGCAGGTTGCCATTCAAGTGAATACGGACTCGGAGAAGATAGATATACTAAAGGAACATCTCTGTAAACAACGTGGAATCAAACTCATTAAGTTGCCGATGAAGCCAAACGAAGCGGAATCCGAATATGCACAGCGAATCAAAGCGGCATTTCAGAGCGTACATATATTTATATCTTCCGATACAGAAGAAGATGTCAGGATAATCAGGAAAATATTTAAGAACTGGAGGAACAGCCGATGAGAGAAAAGA
>ENA-OQNC01000129-OQNC01000129.1-human-gut-metagenome-genome-assembly--contig:-NODE-129-length-11486-cov-2.021657_pt1 | contig 11486 bp, 11 predicted proteins | sample MGYA00242626_ERZ504874 | MGnify/ENA primary metagenome ERZ504874 (study PRJEB26092, sample SAMD00036411) | human gut metagenome | host: Homo sapiens | study: EMG produced TPA metagenomics assembly of...
AGAGCTATCGGCGAACATGAATCTGATATAAAGGCTGCCGAGGGCGCTACACACTGATCTTATTTTAATAAAAATACAAACTGGCTGCTTACGAAAGATTTCACGGATCGTTGATGACATACAAAAAGGGTAATTTCCTGTTTTAATAAGGAAATTCCCTGGGTAATTGAGCCAGCTGCCTTCATTCCTTTATATCGCGGCAAATCCCTTTTCAAGATCAGCGATAATATCGTCAATATGTTCTGTTCCAATCGAGAGTCTGATCGTACTCTGTTTGATGCCCTGATCTGCAAGTTCTTCATCTGTAAGCTGACTATGGGTTGTGCTGGCCGGATGAATGACAAGGCTTTTCACATCCGCTACATTTGCAAGGAGTGAGAAAATCTCAAGGTTATCAATAAACTTCCATGCCTCTTCTTTTCCACCCCTGATCTCAAACGTAAAGATGCTCGCTCCGCCATTGGGGAAATACTTTTCTATAGAGCTCATGATCCGGATGTTCCTCCAGAGACGGATGATTCACCCGGGCCGAACCTTTGGTATGGTTCCTTAGGAACTCTACAACCTTTCTGGTGTTCTCTGCATGTCTGTCCAGACGAAGGGATAAAGTCTCTGTCCCCTGAAGCAAAAGAAATGACGTTAAAGGGTGAAATGGCTCGCCCCCGTATCACGGAGAAGAATGGCCCGGATGTAAGTTACAAATGCTGCGGGGCCTGCCGCATCATAGAAGCTTACTCCATGGTAGCTTGGATTTGGATCAGCGATATTGCCGTACTTTCCGCTTGTCTTCCAGTCGAACCTTCCGGACTCAACAATAATTCCACCAAGTGTAGTTCCGTGTCCGCCAATAAACTTAGTTGCCGAATGAACGACGATATCGGCGCCATGCTCAAAGGGCCTGAAGAGATAAGGTGTGCCAAATGTATTATCTACTACGACAGGAAGTCCTGCTGCATGTGCAAGTTCTGCAATGGCGTCAATATCCGGAATATCTGCATTCGGATTTCCTAAAGTTTCAAGATAGACAGCCCTGGCATCATCCTGGATCGCTGCCTTTACTTCCTCAAGATTATGGGCATCCACAAAAGTTGTGGTAATTCCATACTGGGTAAGGGTATGGGCAAGCAGATTATAGCTTCCCCCACTAAATCGTCTTCTGTGCGACAATATGCCACCGTTGCGCCAGAGCCTCAATGGTATAAGCAATAGCCGCCGCTCCACTTGCTAATGCCAGGGCGAGCGGAGCCGCCCTCAAGCGCCGCTATTCTCTTCTCAAACACATCCTGTGTGGAATTCGTAAGTCTTCCATAGATGTTACCGGCATCTGCAAGGCCAAATCGGTCTGCCGCATGCTGAGAGTTTCGGAAAACATAAGATGTTGTCTGATAAATCGGTACCGCTCTTGAATCAGTTGCCGGATCTGGATGTTCCTGTCCTACGTGTAACTGCAGCGTCTCAAATCTGTATTTGCTCATATCATTCTCCTCCGATTCGCCTCTGTTTCCTATATGTTAACTAGGTTTTATGGGCCTATTATAACCGGCTTCTCATTTCCTGTAAAATACATAGAAGTTAGAACTGGCTATAAGTTTCCATTATAACAATGAATAAACCGCTGAAATACCGAACTCATTTATAGGATTTAAGAATATCAATATACTTTCTGCCCAGAAGGCTGAGGGGTAGTATTTTTCCGTCTTGATATAACCGATTGTCATGGTATCTGTTGTATCAAGAGGAACCGACACGTAGAAATCCCCATTCAGATCCTGACATATGATCCCGCTGCACAGAGTATAACCATTTAATCCTGTCATAAGATTCAGCATCGTCGCTCTGTCATCTGCTTTGATGATCTGTTTGTATGCATGGGTACTGAATACCTCTTCTGCAAAGTAAAAGGAATTCCTTTCCCCCTGCTCAAAAGACAGGCATGGATACTCGGACAGCTCGTCCATTGTAATCTTCGTCTTCTCTGCGAGGGGGTGGTTCTTACTAAGGTAAACAGATATGCCACAGTCATATAAAGGCATGAATTCCAGATCATTATCCTCCAGTATTCTGGTCATTGCTTTTTCATTAAAGGAATTTAAGTAGAGCACACCAAGTTCACTTCTATAATCCTTTACATTATCAATCACTTCGTGGGTCTTTGTTTCATGAACCGCCAGTTCATACTCCCCAATAGAAAAATTTTTTGCCAGTTTAATAAATGCCTCCACTGCAAAAGAATAATGCTGGGTGGAAACGCCGAATTTCTTCTTATAGGAACCACCCTCACTGTATTTCTCAACCACACTTTCATACTGTCCGTATATCTGACGGGCATACATCAGAAATTCTGTCCCGTCATTGGTCAGTGTCACACCACGGCCGCTGCGGTTGAATATAATGATTCCAAGCTCCTTCTCAAGCTCCTTCACTGCATTGGTCAGAGAAGGCTGGGAAATATACAACGCCTCCGCAGCTTTATTTAATGAACCAGTTTCAGAAATTGTGATGATATAATTCATCTGTGTTAGTGTCATGTTGTCTCTCCCTTACATATCCTTAGATCTTTTAATCAACTTTTTTCAAAGTATTTTCTCTGGCTGTAATAATTTTACTATATCATCTGAAGTTTCTCAACATTGCAATTTCTGCAAACAAAAATCTCCTGTGCAGACATATCAAATCGATTTCCTATCTGCTTCAGAAGATTTTTTATGAAAAATAATTACAACAGTCTGAATACCTGCTCTGCAGCTGCAGCCATATTTGCTTTTGCAGTGTCCGGATCCATTGCTTCTTCCAGCGTGGAAATTCCGCGTACAATTGGAAAGAAAGCATCTATTCCTGCTTCATTGCAGGCAACTGCCTCTTTCGTAACGCTTCCTGCAAATGCAATGGTTTTTGCGCAATATTTCTTACCAAGCTTTGCAACACCGACCGGGGCTTTCCCCATGGCAGTCTGATAATCCAGACAACCTTCACCTGTTACAACCACATCTGCATCCTTCATTTCCTCTTCCACATGAACAGCATCCAGAATAAGCTGTATTCCGGGCGTCAGCTCGCCATCCAGATAATTCAGAAATGCAAATCCAAGTCCGCCTGCCGCACCTGCACCAGCTGCATTCTGGTTATCTTTACCAATCACTTTGGCAGTAACCTCTGCATAGTTTTTCATGCCTGCATCCAGAACCGGAAGGATATCGGGGGTAACTCCCTTCTGCGGTCCATAGATATATGTAGCTCCCTGAGAACCGCAGAGAGGATTGGTCACATCACAGGCAATCCTGAAATTACACTGGGAAAGAAGTTCCTTCTTGTCTGAAATTTCTACAGATGCAATCCTTGCAAGTGCCTGTCCACCTTCCCCTACATCTTCTCCCTTTTCATCCAGAAATTTATATCCAAAGGCTCTCAGCATTCCCACTCCACCGTCATTAGTGGCGCTTCCGCCAATACCGATAATGAAGTTGCGGATACCTCTACCGATTGCATGAAGGATCAGTTCTCCCACTCCATAGGTGGTAGCGGTCATAGGCTCCTTCTTATCTGAAAGTGTGATACCTGCTGCTGTTGCCATTTCCATAACTGCGGTATTACTTTCCCTGAGATATCCATAATATGCCTGAACCGGCTCATGATAAGGACCTGTAACTGTCACATCCACACGTTCTCCCTTCAGACCTTCGATCAGCGCATCCGTAGTTCCCTCTCCACCGTCAGCCAGAGGTTTTACGATCACTTCTGCGTCCTTTTTTGCTGCAAGAATACCTGCTTTGACAGCCATTCCTGCTTCCATGGAAGTCATACTTCCCTTAAATGAATCAACTGCAACTACAACCTTCATAGCCAAAACCTCCAACTATTTCTATTATTTAAGACGGGTGATACATATTATGTTCTTTCTCCAGTTCTTTATAAAGCTGCATACAGTTCCAGTTCTGATTATGCTCCGTCAGAACTGCCTTGTAATCCACAGGTGTACCTGCTTTCCGCAAGGTATAGAGCACCTGGTCAAACAGATTCCCCGTGATTCCTGCAAGAATCAGCATTTCCTTCTCCATCTGCTCCTGCGGGATCAGCGCTGATGGAATTTGCACCTGAGAAACCTCTTTCACTCCTGCCAGATATCCGATTGGCTGACTATAGTCCTGGGGTTCTACAGTTTTAATCCGAAGCTTAAAAGGCAGCAACGCCATCTTTAACTTGCGAAGCTTCTGCTGATCCTGAAAATTTATTAATAAAATAGTTGGTTTCATATAAACACTCCTTCTGATACAAATAAATCCCCACCCACTACTTATTGCTCTTTACAATTGAAGCAGGGACTTCCTTGATTTGGTTAAATAATTACAACTATTATACCCTCTTCACCCGCACCTGACAATCATAATAGCCTGCATAGGACTTTTTATGTCACAGGAATATTATAAAATAATTTCCTGCAACGCAGAAAAACAGGCTTCGATATCTGTATCATCGATGCCTGTTTTTCTGTGTTACAATTTGGAGCGGCATGGCTTTATCAATTACAAACTATTTCGCAGGATGTTCCTTGAGCATTTCGGAAACACTCCACTCAAATAAGAAAACGGCGGGAAATATTGTAATTCACACATTATTGTGGTAAAGTAAGTGTCGTGCTATTTTTCCTGAACCCAGTATCTTATCAAAGCTATAGACCGCAGAATTTTACCAGATTTGCGCATCACTCAATCCGTCTGCCAATATAGTCCTTCGGGTATCAAGGAAATAACAATAAAGAGGAGGGAACAAATAGAAAAAATTCTATTCGTGGTAATAAAAAACATATTACCGCAGCAATCTTTACCGGACTGATCCTGGGTATCATTACCGGTCTGTTTCTGGCAAACCGGTTCGAACCGGTTCTTACCGTCACAAGCCTTATCGGAAGCATTTACATGAATGCCCTGAACATGATGATCTTTCCACTGGTCTTCTGTTCCATTATCATGGGTATCTCCAGCATCGGTAATGCCCGCACAACCGGCAAGATCACAGCCGGCGCCATGATCTTTTTCCTGTGCACCACAGCACTTGCCAGCCTGGCAGGACTGATCATCCCGCGGCTGATTCATCTCGGTGAGGGTGTTAAATTCGAAATGGCAACTTCCGACATCCAGGCAACTGAGATGACCAGCATTCTGGACACCATCAAAAACCTGATCCCATCCAACCCGGTTGCAGCTTTCGCAAACGGAAATATGCTTCAGGTACTTGTATTCGCAGTCATCGTAGGCTTCACACTTATCGCCATCGGCGAAAAGGGTACTGCACTTCTGAAAGTCATCGATTCCTGTAACGAAGTCTGTCTGAAAGTCATCAGCACAGTTATGTACTTCACACCTATCGGTGTATTCTGTACTATCGTTCCTGTTGTAGAAGCCAACGGTACAGAAACCATCATTTCACTGGCAACTCAGCTGATCATCCTGTATGTGGCATTCTTCGGATTTGCCCTGGTCATTTACGGCGGCTCCGTGAAATTCATCGGCAAAGAAAGCCCTGTGAAATTCTTCAAAGCAATGCTTCCTGCAGCTCTGAACGCATTCGGAACCTGTTCCAGTTCAGCGACCATTCCAATCAGTAAACAGCGTATGGAAGACGAAATGGGCGTATCCAACAAGATCACAAGTATTGCCATTCCTCTTGGCGCTACTGTAAACATGGATGCCGTATCCATCCTGATGTCATTCATGATCATGTTCTTCGCCAATGCATGCGGAATTAACGTAAGCATTTCCATGATGATCATAATCCTTCTGGCAAACGTACTCCTGTCAGTAGGAACCCCGGGAATCCCGGGCGGTGCCATCGCATCCTTCGCAGCCCTGGCAACCATGGCAGGTCTGCCGGCTGGTGTCATGGGCGTTTATATCAGCATCAACACACTCTGCGATATGGGTGCAACCTGCGTCAATGTTATCGGAGACATGGCAGGATGTGTGGTTCTTAAGGAGAAGATTAAATTAGAAGATTAAGCAACCCCTAAATCTGTTGTTTCCAATCGACTTAACGCAAAAAAGCTGCTGTGCATTTCTATAAGCACAGCAACTTTTTTATTTACAGCAATCTCTTCGTCACGTTACTCTACACCGAATCACTGCTCCGCGGTTTATCGATTAAATTGCTGTCTGTCTCTATTTCTTTAATCCGGTTGTAACCTTGCAGTTAGTTACTTTCAGGCTTCCTTCAGAAGCAAAGAGTGACAGACTTTCTCCCGGACGTTTATATGCTCTTGCATTTAATGCAACACCGTCTACATAGATTGTAGCAATTGTATCATCTACGATCATTTTGATATTGTATTTCTTACCAGGTACCAGTTCCAGCGGTCTCTCCAGTCCGATATTCTGGTTTGCAGGCCATGGCCAGTTTGGTTTTTTCTCAAATACATATCTGTCTTCTGTTACATTAAATACGAACTGGTAAGACTCAGCTTTATCCTCATCTTCATAGAATCTCACACCGAAAGTTCTGGTTCCTTCTGTGAATTCCACATCTGCTTCGAATTTGAAGATATCTCCTGTATCTTTTGCAACTACTTTTTCTGTACTCTTAGTTGGAGTATCAATTACAAAATCTTCTGTCTTTTCTTCTTTATCAAATGCATTCCATACAGTTTCCGGAATTCTTACACCAAGGGTTCCATCTTCTCTCTGGTAAACCTCATGTGCCATAAATGTTCCTGCCCAGATGAAGTTATTGTCATCATCATCCTGATCCTTGGTAGCAACCCAGCCAAAGAGGATTCTCTGTCCGTTCAGTTCAAAAGTACGTCCTGCATAATAAGATCTGCCGTCAAATGCATCATCTTTCGGTGCGATCCATGGACCTTCCAGACTCTTGCTCATACGGTATACCATTTTACTTCTGTCACTGTATTCTGTCACAATATGATACCACCAGTCACCAATCTTAAATAAGTCTGGCATCTCATGCATAGTATAGAGATCCGGTGCCCAGAAATCTCCTTCAAACTTCCAGTTTTTCAGGTCTTTAGATGTGAATTTAACAGTTCTTCCTGTCTGTCTTGTCTTTGGTCCCTGTAATCTTGCGCCAAGGATCAGCAGATACTGATCATTTTCCTCATCGCGGATCACCCATGGATCTCTCCAGTCATCCGGGTCATAGCCTTCCTGTGGAGTGAAGGTAAGTGCATCCTGAGTTTTGTGCCATGTTACAAGATCATCGCTGTATGCATGCATCAGAACCTGAGATGGTTTTCCAAGTGCCGGATAATCGCGGTTATAGCCTGTATAGAAAATATGATACTGTCCTTCTGCCTCGAAAACACTGCCTGCAAAGATGAACTGATCCTGTTCTTCATCTGTTCCTCTCGGAATTGCCACGCCTTTTATCTTCGTAATGTACAAAGTCAGAAGTTGTTGCCAGATCCCAGCCAAATGGTTCTCCAAATGGTCCCGGTTTTCTGGTATCTCTCTGATGATATAAATAGAATTTATCTCCATGTCCAAATGGCATGCAATCGCCAAACCATGTTCCCGGGAACTGATAGTATAATTTCTGCATAGTCTTAATCTCCTTTTTTTATACTTTATTTCACTTTACAGGCCTGCTTGTACTTTTTCGGCAAGCCTGTTATTCACTCATAAATCAAACTACTGTTATCAGGTAATTCTTGCATATTATCAACCTTTTACTGCACCTGCTGTCATACCTGCCAGCATCTTCTTGCTGCTGAAGAAGTAGAAAATAAATACCGGAAGTACTGTTACAGTGATGGCTGCAAATGTACCACCCCAGTCTGTCAGTCCCATGCTTCCTACGAAGTCATTTAAACCAAGTGTAATGGTTTTCATATCTGTAGATCTGGTAAATGTATAAGCATTAATATACTCATTCCAGCAGAATACTGCCTGCATGGTTGCTACTGTGATAATAGAGTTCAGTGACATCGGAACCACCATCTTAAAGAAACATCCTATCGGTGAACATCCATCAATGATCGCTGCTTCCAGCATTTCTTCAGGGAAGAATTTGCTGAATGAATAAAACAGCTGAATGGAATAAGACAGTGAAAAAGCAATCTGTGGCAAAATAATTGCCGGGTATGTTATTGATCAGTCCCATCTTATTAAAATAGTAAACAATGGAATCAGTGCAACCTGCATAGGAAGCATCAATCCAAGAAGGAAATAATTAAGGACAAATTTTCTGCCTTTGAATTTGATTTTGCTTAATGCAAATCCAGCCATCAATGCAAATAAAAGCAGAGGAATCAATACACCGATCAAAACAATGATACTGTTTTTAAAATAAGTCAGCATATGGCTTTTTGTAAAAACATTGATAAAGTTTGTCAGCACCCATTTTGACGGGAGTGCATATGCCGGTAACTGTCTGAAATCATCCAGTGACTTAAAGCTTGAAGTAAATACATAGAAGAAAGGATAAACCTGCATCACAACAAGGATTAATGCGATAACCCATTTAATGATGCTCGGAATGGTTGTTTTTTTCTTTTTCATTCGTCATCCCCTCCTCCTGTAAATTTACGGAATAACATTCCAACTACCATACAGATGATTACGATCATGATCGCTACAGAACTTCCGTAACCATATTTCATACTGCTGAACGCCTGTTTATACATATAAGTTGTCATAAGTTCAGAAGCATTTCCCGGTCCTCCATGTGTTAACAGATAAGAGAACTCGAAAGATCTCAGGGATCCATTCAGTACCAGCAGACAGTTTGCAATGATAACCGGTTTAATATAAGGAATTCTTACATAAAGATATTCCTGCCATGTTGATGCTCCATCGATCAGTGCTGCTTCTCCCAGTTCATCCGGAACACCGATCAGTGCTGCATAAAAGATAACCATATACAGTCCCAGGTATTTATATGCTTCTACAAAAGCTGTTACATACAGTGAAATCTGAGGATTGGAAATCCACTCCATCAGTTTCAGAGATGGATCGATGAATGATAATACCTGATTCACAATACCGGTTGGAGTTACTGATAATAACTTTGTAAAAATCTGGCAAATCGCTACAGAAGAGATAACTACCGGAATATAATACAGAGTCTGTAAAGCAACTCTTCCTTTTTTAATACGACTGAGGAGAATCGCAAATAATAATCCTCCAAATACCTGAATTGCCACATTAATTACAGTATAAACAAGAGTATGCCCTATTGTAGCTCTGAAAACTTCATCCTGCGTAACAAGTTCTATATAGTTTTTTAATCCTACAAATACTTTCTCTCCAACACCACCCCAGTCAAAAAAGCTATAATAACCAGCCCATATGATGGAAACAATTACAAATGCTGTATAAATAAGAAATGCTGGAAAGATGAATAAAAGGATGACTGACTTTTTTCCAAATGCTTTCTGCACAGTTCTTCCTCCTCTCTTTCTCTGAAAGAGACTGACAAGGCAGCTGTCAGTCTCTGTTTATTATTATTGAAAAATCACTTACTTTTTACAAAAGAATCACAGGTTTCGATAAATTCATCCGGAGTGGTAATTCCCTGAGCCAGTTTCTGCTGTTCATCTGCAATTTGGGTCAGATTTTCTGAATCAAGCTTATCATCCCATGAGGTCCATGCTGTTTCAGCATTTTCAAATAACGGCTGAAGATCATAGAAAAGCTGTGGAAGTCCTTCTGGAATATCATCGTTAAACGGTGAGAAAATATTTCCTTTGTTGTAACAAGCCTCTGAATAATGTTCACATGCATAATCAAAGAATTCCTGCATAGTGTCGTCATATGTAGCCTTATTATATCCAATACCAAATCCTGCGTGAATTGGAATATTTGTCTCCATATTATCCATTTCTTCTGTGTCAGGCACAGGGAAAAATCCTATCTGACCTGCATCATACATATCCTCAGCAAGATTGATCTGACCTGAACCACTGTAGAAAATTCCACCAGTGCCACCATAGAATAAGTTTGTGGCTGAAGTGTAATCTACACTTGCAAATCCTGGTTCAAAATATCCTTTTGTTCCAAGATCATAAACCAGATTTACACCATATTTGGCAGCTTCATTTTTGGCAAAAGAGTCTGTTCCAGCCTGATATCCAGTGATAAATTCCGGACCTGTTACTCTCCATGGAGAGAATGAAAGATATCTCATAATCTGCCATACATCTGAACCACCGATAATAACCGGAATTTCTCCTATATCCGCAAGTTTCTGACAGTCTTCTTCAAATTCTTTCCATGTTGTCGGAGTTTCTTTAATACCGGCTTTTTCAAAGAGATCCTTCCTATACATAAAGAATTCACAATATAATCCCTGTGGGAAAAGATACAAATTACCATCATCTGCATCTGTAAGGAAATCTCGTACCGCACCATTCATCTTATCCGCATATCCATTTCGATCTAACTCAGCACCTAAATCCACTAATGCATCAATGTCTTTACATGCTTTAGAAAGTGTTCCATTGGGGCATCCGAAGATATCTGGTAATGTATCACTATTGATATACATCTGTAATTTCGTAAAATAATCTTGTTTATCATTAACCATTTCTATTTCATAGTCAATGCCTTTCTCATCACAGAAATTTTTCAACAAATAGTCATAAACCTGATACTGTTCTGTCGATTCTGTTGAATTTAATAAAGCAGTAATCTTCGTTCTTTTTCCATCGTCCGATTTCTTCGCAGAAGCTGTAACTGCTCCCATGCCTGTCAGAAGACTGGCTGTCATAGCTGCCGTCATGGCAAGTGATAACACTTTTTTTCATTTTCCTCATTTACTTGTTTCCTCCTTTTAATTTGTGTTTCCTCGTTCTTGATGATTTTATTTTAGTCTTTTTGCCTTTTATAAACAATTGGAAATAAAAGTAAAAATAGGAGATTTGTGCACAAATTTTATACTGTGCACAAATCTCCTGTTCTATCGTCAGGCAGATAAAATCATCCGCCTCGCTGCTTGCCTGATTCGGTTAAATGACTTACCTGATACAGTTAACCTCGTTGTTTATATATGTTTCCTGAATTCATTGGGCGTAATGCCGTAACGCTTTTTGAATACTTTTATGTAGTATCCAAAGTCTTTGTATCCTACCATTTCTGCGATTTCATATTGTTTATATTTATTATCTGCAATCAGTTTCTCCACCTGTTGGAACCGGACATCTGTCAGATATTCCAGAAAACTCTTTCCGGCATATTTCTTAAGAAGGCGGCTGATATAGGTTCTGCTTACATGGAATTTCTCAGTCAGATCATCCATAGATAAATCTCCTGAATAATTCTTCTCAATGTAAGAAAGAACACTCTGAACCAGTTTCCGGTTCCGTTCATCAGTTCCTTCTGTATTCTGTTTAATCAGCGTTTCAAACAGATTCAGCAGACAATTCAACACCTCTTCTGTGTTCTCGCACTGACAGATTCTTTTTATTCCATCCCTGAAGCACAGAAAGATTCCAGTTTTTATTATGAATTTCACTGTCAACTGCACAGATATATGGAAATTTC
>ENA-OQNC01000130-OQNC01000130.1-human-gut-metagenome-genome-assembly--contig:-NODE-130-length-11484-cov-2.369464_pt1 | contig 11484 bp, 9 predicted proteins | sample MGYA00242626_ERZ504874 | MGnify/ENA primary metagenome ERZ504874 (study PRJEB26092, sample SAMD00036411) | human gut metagenome | host: Homo sapiens | study: EMG produced TPA metagenomics assembly of...
TTGACAGTGTTACAAACTCTCAGGTTGATGAGACAGGAACAACCAAACCATTACTTGAGTGCATCACTTCCGGTGTTATCCGTGGTGCTGTTGCTATGGTTGGATGTAACAATCCTAAGATCCGTCCTGACTATGCACATATTGAACTGATGAAGAAATGTATCGCCAATGATATCGTTGTCATTGCTTCCGGATGTTCTGCACAGGCAGCTGCAAAAGCAGGTCTTATGGACAAATCTGCAAAAGATCTCTGCGGTGCAGGCCTGAAACGTGTCTGTGAACTGGCTGATATCCCACCGGTACTCCACATGGGATCATGCGTAGATATTTCCCGTATGATGATCCTTGCTGCTGAACTTGCAAAAGATGCAGGTCTTCAGATTAATCAGCTTCCTGTAGTTGGATGTGCTCCTGAGTGGATGTCTGAAAAAGCTGTATCCATCGGTAACTATGTAGTAGGTACCGGTATTGATACATTCCTTGGTGTTGATCCATATGTTTCCGGTTCTTCAGAAATGGGAGAGCTTCTTACAGAGGGAACAAGAAAATGGACAGGCGCTGCTTATACAGTAGAAACAGATATTGAGAAATTAGTTGATCTGATGATCGAAAGAATTGAAGAGAAGAGAACAGCATTAGGAATCTAATCTGCTGTAATCTTAAAATGTAATAAAAGGTGGATGACGTAAAATGAAAATAGCAGTTACAGGAAAAGGCGGCGTAGGCAAAACCACTTTTGCAGCAACGCTGGCCAGGTTGTATGCAGCAGAGGGCAGACCGGTACTTGCAGCAGATGTGGATCCGGATGCGAATCTTGGTCTTGCATTAGGCTTTGATGAAGAAACTCTGGATTCTATTGTACCGATTTCAAAGATGCGTAAGCTGGTGGAAGAACGTACAGGTGCTACAGCAGGAAATCAGTTCTATCATCTGAATCCGAAAGTAGACGATATCCCGGAGAAATATGGTAAGGTCTGTAATGGCGTACGGCTCCTTGTCCTGGGAACTGTCGAGACAGGCGGCGGCGGATGTGTATGTCCGGAGCATGTAATGCTGAAACGTATTATTAACAATCTGGTACTGAGAAGAGAAGATGTGGTAATTCTTGATATGGAAGCCGGCCTGGAACATCTCGGCAGAGGAACCACAGAAGGAGTAGACGCATTTATCGTAGTGATTGAACCAGGTGCAAGAAGTGTGCAGACATATAAAAATGTAAAGCGCCTGGCAAAAGATTTAGGAGTGTCTCAGGTAAAGGTTGTCGCAAACAAAGTGCGCAATGAAGATGACGAAAACTTTATCAGAGAACGGATTCCACAGGAAGATCTTTTAGGTATGATTCATTACAACACAGAGGTAATTGATGCAGACAGACAAGGGAAAACTCCCCGTATGACTTCAGCAAGACAGTTACCGATGAGATCATTAAAATAAAAGAAAAGATAGATCGTCAGTAATCATATATTAGGAGGTAGAACAAGTGACTTTATTTGAAAGTGTTTTTGCGGGAAACGACGCGGTTTATGGACTTACAGAGGGTGCCATCAACCAGGCAATTGAAAAATACGGCGCTGACAAAGCAGTCAGCTTCCCTGATACAGCATATTCTTTACCATGCTACTATGCAGTAACAGGAACAAAGGTTGGAACTCTTGCAGAGTTAAAAGATGCTCTTGCAGTAGTAAAAACTCTTATGACAAGAGAGAAAAGAACAAATGACGTATTTATGTCAGGCGTTGCTACAGCTCTCTGCGCAGAATTTATCGAAGTTCTGAAATATATTGACGGAGCAGTTCCTTATGAAGCTCCTTGCTACGGACATCTTGCAGATGCAGTGATCCGTGAACTTGGTGTACCGCTTGTAACAGGCGATATCCCTGGTGTAGCAGTTATCCTTGGAAAAGCTCCTTCCGCTCAGGAAGCAGCAGACCTTGTTAAATCCTATCAGTCTCAGGGTATCCTGATCACTCTGGTTGGTGACGTTATTGACCAGTTAGAGGAAGTTGGATACAAGACAGGTGCTAACGTACGTGTTATCCCGCTTGGAAAAGACGTTACAGCAGTTATCCATGTAGTATCTGTAGCACTTCGTGCAGCTCTTATCTTCGGTAACGTAAAACCAGGTGATGCTGCAACTCTGATGGATTACACAATGAAACGTGTACCTGCATTTGTTAATGCATTTGCACCGTTAAATGATGTGATCGTAGCTTGTGGTGCAGGCGCTATCGCTCTTGGATTCCCGGTTATCACAAACCAGGAAGATGTTGCAAGAGTACCGAAGAGCCTGATCTGCCAGAAAGACATCTCCAAATGGAATGCGACTTCTCTGGAAGCACGTGACATCAAGATTAAAATTACAAACATCGATATCCCGGTTGCTTTCGCATCTGCATTCGAAGGTGAGATTATCCGTCGTAAAGACATGCAGGTTGAATTCGATGGTTCCCGTGTAGACTGTGCAGAGCTTGTACATACATGTGATGCAAGTGAAGTAGAAGACCATAAGATTACAGTTGTTGGTCCGGAAGTAGACGACATGGAACTTGGCAGCAAGAACAGCATTGCATATGTTGTTAAAGTTGCAGGTAAAAACATGCAGCCTGACTTTGAACCTGTTATCGAGCGTAAGTTCCATAACTACATCAACTGTATCGAAGGTGTATACCATACAGGACAGAGAGATATGCAGAGAATCCGTATCAGCAAAGATGCATTTGCTGCAGGCTTCAAGATCAAACATATCGGTGAAGTTCTCTATACACAGGTTAAGAATGAATTTGACGCAGTTGTTGATAAATGTGAAGTTACTATTTATACAGATCCTGCTGAGTGTACAAGAATCCGTCATGAAGTTGCTATCCCGATCTTCGAGAAACGTGATGACCGTCTGAATACTCTGACAGACGAATCTGTAGATGTATATTACAGCTGTATCCTCTGCCAGGCATTCTCCCCGTCTCACGTATGTGTTGTTACACCTGAGAGACTTGGACTTTGCGGTGCCGTTTCATGGCTGGATGCAAAAGCTACCAACGAGCTGGATCCAAACGGACCTTGCCAGGTAATCACAAAGAAAGACCTATTGATGAGAACCTTGGTTCTTATGAAGATGTAGATGAAGCTGTTAAGAAATTATCCCAGGGTGCATTAGAGCACGTTACACTGTACTCTATCATGCAGGATCCTATGACATCATGCGGATGCTTCGAGTGTATCTGCGGTATCGAGCCATTCTCCAATGGTGTTGTTATCGCTAACCGTGAGTATGCAGGCATGACACCTCTTGGAATGACATTCTCAGAAATGGCATCCATGACAGGTGGTGGTGTTCAGACACCTGGTTTCATGGGACATGGTAAACATTTCATCAGCTCCAAGAAGTTCATGAAGGCAGAAGGCGGTATTGAACGTATCGTATGGATGCCGAAAGAACTGAAAGAGTTTGTTGCTGAACGTCTTAATAAGACAGCAAATGAACTCTATGGTATTGAAAACTTTACAGATATGATTGGTGATGAAACAATCGCTACTGATCCGGAGACACTGGTTGGATTCCTTACAGAAAAAGGCCATCCGGCATTAGCTCTTGATCCGATGATGTAAAGATTGGTGGTTTTGCCCGGAGGCGTGGATGGGCAATGCGGAAGCCACTAAACGTCTCCGGGGTTTAAACGCCTAAAGCGTTATATAGATAAAACCATAGTATTATTCTAAATACGAAATGGAGATGTGCAAATTGTTAATCGACAGAATCTTTAACGGAAATGATGCAGTCTACGGGTTAACCTGTCAGGCTGTAGAGGAAGCCATTGCACAGCACGGCGCAGACAAGGCAGTTGAATTTCCTCATACTGCCTACTGTCTGCCATGTTACTATGCAGTAACAGGAGTCAAGGTGAAGACCCTTGGCGAAATGAAAGAAGCACTTGGTGTGATCAAATCTCTTATGACAAGAGAACATCAGTTAGATGACGCTTTGATGTCCGGAGTCGCTACCGCACTTTGTGCAGAGTTCATAGAAGTACTGAAGTATCTGGATGGAGCGGAGCCATACAGTGAACCGTACTATGGACACCTTCCGGATTCCATAATCCGTGAACTTGGTGTACCTCTTGTAACCGGTGATATTCCTGGTGTAGCTGTTATTATTGGATCGGCACCTACCGCACAGGAAGGTGTAGATCTGGTAAAGAGTTATCAGGCACAGGGAATTCTTGTTACACTGGTTGGAGGAATTATTGACCAGGCGCAGGAACTTGGATTGAAAATGGGCTATAATGTTCGAATCGTACCACTTGGAAAAGATATTACTTCTGTAATCCATGTAGTATCCGTGGCACTTCGTGCAGCTCTGATCTTCGGAAACGTTACTCCTGGAGATGCAGCCGCTCTGATCAAGTATACATCAGAGAGAGTACCGGCATTTGTCAATGCGTTTAAACCGATCGATGATGTGATTCTGGCTGCTGGTGCAGGAGCAATCAAACTTGGATTCCCTGTGATTTCCAATGAAGATGAAAACATTACAGAAGTTCCGGGTGCGCTGATCGCATGCCCGAATGTTGCTGATTTTAATAAGGTTTCTCTGGAAGCCAGAAATATTAAGATCAAAATTACCAATATTGATATTCCTGTTGCGTTTGCGTCTGCATTCGAAGGCGAGATTATCCGTCGTAAAGATATGCAGGTTGAGTTCGACGGTTCCCGTGTGGATTGTGCAGAACTTGTGCAGACAAGAAGCATGGATGAGGTAGAGGACCACAAGATTACAGTTGTAGGACCAGATGTAGATGAAATGGAATTGGGAAGCAAGAATCCGATCGCTTACGTGGTAGAAGTAGCGGGAAAGAGAATGCAGCCTGATTTTGAACCTGTAATTGAGCGTAAATTCCACAATTACATTAACTGTATTGAGGGAGTTTATCATACAGGACAGAGAGATATGCAGAGGATCCGTATCGGTAAGGAAGCTTACAATGCAGGATTCCGTATCAGACATATCGGTGAAGTTCTGTATACACAGGTAAAAAATGAGTTTGAAGCTGTAGTTGATAAATGTCAGGTAACCGTTTATACTGATCCGGCTGAGTGTACAAGAATCCGTCATGAGGTAGCAATCCCTGTATTCGATAAACGTGATGCACGTCTTGAAAATCTTACAGATGAAACTGTAGACGTATATTACAGCTGTATCCTTTGTCAGGCTTTTTCACCGTCTCATGTATGTGTTGTTACACCAGAGAGACTTGGACTTTGCGGAGCCGTTTCATGGCTGGATGCAAAAGCAACAAATGAACTGGATCCAAACGGACCTTGTCAGATCATTACAAAGGAAAGACCAATTGATGAGAACCTTGGTTCTTATGAGGATGTTGATGAAGCTGTACAAAAATTCTCACAGGGAGCTCTCGAACACGTTACACTTTATTCCATTATGCAGGATCCTATGACTTCCTGTGGATGCTTTGAGTGTATCTGTGGTATTGAGCCGTTTTCTAATGGTGTAGTAATCGCCAACCGTGAATATGCAGGAATGACACCTCTCGGAATGACATTCTCAGAGATGGCATCTATGACTGGCGGCGGTGTTCAGACACCAGGATTCATGGGACATGGTAAACACTTTATTTCATCCAAGAAATTCATGAAGGCAGAAGGCGGTATTGAACGTATCGTATGGATGCCTAAGGAATTAAAAGAGACAGTTGCGGAGCGTTTGAATAAGACAGCAAAGGAACTGTATGGTATTGACAACTTTACTGATATGATTGGTGACGAGACAAATACAACAGATCCAGAAGAGCTTGTTGCATTTTTAACAGAACATAATCATCCAGCCTTGTCAATGGACCCGATGATGTAGTATACTATATGAGATGATGTGATTTGTCTGCGTAGAGGCAAGTACATAGTAATTTTTTTAAGGAGGCCAAATAGAAATGCCGTTTAATCAGAAACTTCAGAAATTTAATGCAAAGATTAATACAGTCACAATTGGTAGCGGAGATAAGACTGTAACAATCGGCGGAGACTCTACTTATCCATTTTATTCTTTTGATGCACCATCAGAAAACGCACCTAAGATCGGTGTTGAAATCTCTGATATGGGTCTTGAGAATATTGTATCCGAAGGTATCAAAGCATACTATGACGGAGCATCCACAATCGGAGAAATGGCTAAAAAAGCAGCAGCTATGGAAGGTGCTGACTTTGTAGCTCTGATCCTTGAGGGTGGAGATCCGAACGGTGTAAACAAATCTATTGATGAACTTATCGCAGTTGTTAAAGAAGTTGCAGATGCAATTGATGCACCATTAGTAGTTGAAGGATGCAAGAATGTAGAGAAAGACGCAGAACTCCTTCCTAAGGTAGCAGAAGCTCTTCAGGGAAGAAACGTACTGATTCTTTCAGAAAAAGAAGAAAACTACAAAGCAATCGGTGCTGCAGCAGGACTTGCTTACGATCAGATCGTAGGTGCAGAATCTGCCGTAGATATCAACCTTGCTAAACAGCTTAACGTGTAACTACTCAGTTAGGCGTTAATGCACAGAAAATTGTTATGAATATCGGTAGTGCTGCTGCCGGATATGGATATGAATATGTTGTATCCACTATGGACCGTATTAAAGGTGCAGCTTTATCTCAGAATGATAACATGCTGCAGATGCCTATCATTACACCGGTATCCGCTGAAACATGGGGCGTAAAAGAAGCAACAGCTTCTGAGAAAGATATGCCTGAATGGGGACCGGAAGAAGAGCGTGGAATCGATATGGAAGTTATGACAGCTGCTGCTGACCTTGCAGCCGGATCTGATGCAGTCATCTTAAGACATCCGGAAGCTGTTGCAGCTATTTCCAGAATGATCAAAGCACTTGCGTAATTGAATAGGAGGAACAAATAAAATGGCACTGAATGGTATTCAGATTTTAAATTAACACCAAAGAAAAACTGTAAGGAATGCGGATGCCCAACTTGTATGGCTTTCTCTATGAAAGTTGCTCAGGGCGCTATGAAAATCGAACAATGTCCGCATATGTCTGATGAAGCTTTAGCATCTCTTTCCGAGGCTACTGCTCCGCCAATGAAGACAATCAAAATTGGTACTGGTGCAGAAGAGCACACTCTGGGTGGAGAAACAGTATTATTCAGACATGAAAAAACATTTGTAAGCAAGCCAAGATATGCAGTAGCTCTGTGCACATGCATGGATGACGCTGCAGTAGAGGCAAAACTTGCAGAAATCCCGAAGGTAGATTATGACCGTATCGGCGAAAGAATGTATGCTGAACTTGTATATGTAAACTGTGGTGAAGGCGCAGATGCAGCTAAATATACTGCACTTGTAGAAAAAGCAGCAGGTCTTGGAAGAACTTTAGTTCTTGAATGCAAAGATCCTGAAATTGCTAAAGCCGCTCTTGCAGTATGCAAAGACAGCAAACCGGTCTTAAACGGTGCAGATGCTTCCAACTATGAAGCAATGAACGCAGTTGCTACAGAAGCAGGTGTTGTTCTCGGTGTATCCGGTAAAGACTTAAATGAATTATATGATACAACAGCAGCTCTTGAAAAACTTGGAAACAAGAACCTTGTTCTTGATACAACAGGCGCTGACATCAAAGAAACCTTTGCAAACACTGTACAGGTTCGTCGTGCAGCTCTGAAAGATCAGGACAGAACATTTGGTTATCCATCTATCGTAAACCTTGTTAAGATCGCAAAAGGTGACCTTCACTTACAGGCAGCTTTAGCATCTATGTTTACAATGAAATATGGTTCCATCATCGTTATGGAGCAGATGACATATGCAGAGGCTCTTCCATTATATGGTCTGCGTCAGAACGTTTACACTGACCCGCAGAAGCCAATGAAAGTTGAGCCAGGCATCTATCCGTTAAATGGTGCTGATGAGAATGCAGTAGTAGTTACTACTGTAGACTTTGCTCTTACATATTTCGTAGTATCCGGCGAGCTGGAGCGTTCCGGTGTTCCGCTTAACCTGGTAATCAATGATGCAGGCGGACTTTCCGTACTGACATCATGGGCAGCTGGTAAATTCTCCGGTAACAGTATTTCTTCTTATATCAAAGAGAATGTTGAACCGAAGGTTAAATCCAGAAAACTGATCATTCCTGGTAAAGTAGCGGTTCTGAAGGGTGATCTGGAAGCAAAACTTCCTGGATGGGAAATCATCGTTGGACCAAGAGAAGCTGTACAGCTTGTTAAATTCTTAAAGGATCTGCAGGCAGACGGTCAGATTTAATGACCGTAAACATCTGGTCGGTTTTGTACTGGCCGGATTATAAAGAAAAATGTATGCAGAGGATCTGCAATTGTCAGATTTCTCTGTATAAATAAATATAAAAGGAGAACAGGGTTATGGCAAAATTCGTAACAATTGGAGAAAGACTTTCCACTACTGCACCGGCAGTAAACAAAGCATTTACAGAAAGAGATCCTGAACCGATCATCAAAAGAGCAAAACAGCAGCTGGATGCTGGTGCTACTTACCTCGATGTAAATATCGGACCTGCAGAAAATGATGGCGAAGACTTAATGAAATGGGCTGTTCAGCTCCTTCAGTCTGAGTTTGATAATGTTCCGCTTGCACTGGATACAACAAACCAGAAAGCTATCGAAGCTGGTATTTCTGTATACAACAGAGCAAAAGGAAAACCAATCGTTAACTCTGCAGACGCAGGTGACAGAATTTCCAATATCGACCTTGCAGCAGCAAATGATGCAATCTGTATCGCACTTTGCTCCTCTGGTATGGTAGCAGCTGACAACGATGAGCGTATGATGCATTGCCAGAACATGCTTGAAAGAGGTATGGCTCAGGGCATGGATACAGAAGATCTGTGGTTCGACCCGTTATTCCTCGTTGTAAAAGGAATGCAGGACAAACAGATGGAAGTTCTTGAAGCTATCAAGATGTTCTCTGAAATGGGACTGAACTCTACAGGTGGTCTTTCTAACAACAGTAACGGTATGCCAAAACATATCCGTCCAATCATGGACTCTGCTCTTGTAGCAATGGCTATGATGAATGGTCTTACATCAGCAATCGTTAACCCTAACGACCTTCGTCTGATGGAAACTATCAAATCCTGTGATGTATTCAAAGGCAATACACTGTATGCAGATTCCTATCTGGAAATCTAATCAGTTTCATACGAATTGAATACATAATTATGGGGGCTGAAGGCTTCGGTCTTCGGCCCTTGTTTTATTACAGGCTATTAACGATTATGAGAAAGGTGGTTGCCGAATGTTTAAGGTAACATTTTCATTCGAAGATGGCAGTGTGGTAGAAGCGTTTGCCAATGCGGGGGACAATTTACTTGAGGTAGCTCGTGGAGCCAATGTGGCGATCGATGCACCATGTTCTGGAAACGGAGCCTGCGGAAAATGCCGTGTCCAGTTAAAGAGCGGAGAACTGGAGAGCAAAAAGACATTACATATTTCTGACGAAGAATATCAGGAAGGATGGCGCCTTGCATGCTGCAGCAAGATCAGTGCAGATGTAAATGTGCTGGTACCTGATATTGCATCTGCCTATAAGAGCAGAATGAAAGTAGCTGATTTAAGCTCTAAAGAGGAAATAGCCATTTTTGAAAATGCCAAAAGAGATGTAGAACTTGCAGGCATCGAATTGAAAAACAGTCTGGAGGTTGTGGATGTCACAATGGATCCTCCGTCTCTGGATGACACAATGCCGGATAACGAGAGACTTACAAGAGCACTGCGGAAGTATCTGAATATCAGCAGAGTCAGAATCCCTTATGCAGTTCTGAAAAAGCTTCCGGATGTATTGAGAGAGAGTAATTTTTCAGTAAAATGTGTGATCCGCGCTACTTCTGACGATATGTTTGTGTATGATATCTTCGGTAAAGACGAAGATGTAGTAATCGGTGGTCTGGCAATCGATATTGGTACAACACTGTTTCCGCTGTACTGATCAATATGGAAAACGGTGAAATTCTGGCAAAGAGTTCTGCCGGAAACGGACAGATCCGTTTTGGTGCAGACGTTATTAACCGAATTGTAGAATCACAGAAACCGGGCGGCCAGCAAAAGCTGCAGGATGCTGTGATCAAAGAAACCATCAATCCGATGATCAACGAGATGTGCAAAAGTGCCAAATTCCCGAAAAACCGCATATACAGAATGTGCGTGGCATCTAATACAACTATGAATCATCTGTTTGCAGGAATTAATTCTGATCCATTACGTACAGAACCATATATCCCTGCATTCTTTAAGACCAATTCCCTCTTTGCTTCTGATGTGGGAATTGATATTAATAAAGACGCTCATATTATTATGGCGCCGAATATCGGAAGCTATGTAGGCGGCGATATTACAGCCGGAACCCTGGTCAGCCAGATCTGGAACAGGCCGGAGTTTTCACTGTTTATCGACCTTGGTACAAACGGAGAGCTTGTATTTGGAAACTCAGATTTTATGATGAGTTGCGCATGTTCCGCAGGTCCTGCCTTTGAAGGTGGTGATATCAGCTGTGGTATGCGTGCCACAGACGGAGCTATCGAAGCATGTACCATTGACAAAGAGACTATGGAGCCTACCTACAAGATCGTAGGTGATCCGGGAACGAAACCTGTAGGTTTATGTGGATCCGGTATCATCGATGTGATCAGTGAACTTTATATCTGCGGAATCATCAACCCCAAGGGTAAATTTATCCGTGAAGGAAAGAGAATCAAACATGACAAATACGGAATGGGCAGCTATATCCTTGCATTTGAGGAAGAGGCAGGTTCTGTAAAGGATGTTGAGATTACAGAAGTTGATATTGACAACTTCATCCGTGCCAAAGGTGCCATCTTCTCAGCGATCCGTACAATGCTGACTTCTCTGGACTTCGATGTGAGCATGATCGATGATGTGTATGTTGCAGGCGGTATCGGAAGCGGTATCAACATGCAGAATGCAGTCAACATCGGTATGTTCCCGGATATCCCGATCGAGAAATTCCACTACATTGGTAACTCTTCTCTGACAGGTGCGTATCTGATGCTTCTGTCAACACCGGCAGAGAAGAAGACTTATGAACTTGCTGCAAATATGACATATATGGAACTTTCTACAGTACCGATCTATATGGATGAATTTGTAGGTGCATGTTTTATTCCTCATACAGATACAAGTATGTTCCCGACTGTAATGGAAGAGGTTCAGAACCGCTGATATTTATACGACATACGGCAGGTTACCGGGAGTGAACCGTAACGATTGCCGCGCCTGAATGAATAAAAAGTAACAGGGCAGGCAAGTATATTTTGTCTGTCCTGTCTGTGGAGACTTAGAATGGCTTTTAGCTTAAATGATTTAAATTATGAAAAGACAGCAAGGAAAGAATGCCATGGGAGCATTATACACAGGAGTTTGTCAGCGGCAGATCCCAAAGAAATAGCTTCAAGGCTGTCCATTCCTTACGATGAAGAAACAAAAACAACT
>ENA-OQNC01000131-OQNC01000131.1-human-gut-metagenome-genome-assembly--contig:-NODE-131-length-11465-cov-2.613953_pt1 | contig 11465 bp, 18 predicted proteins | sample MGYA00242626_ERZ504874 | MGnify/ENA primary metagenome ERZ504874 (study PRJEB26092, sample SAMD00036411) | human gut metagenome | host: Homo sapiens | study: EMG produced TPA metagenomics assembly of...
ACTTTTATCTATTCTAAGCAGCACACCTAATGATAATATTCTGACTAATTCAATATATCCTTGCCCCATATCCCAAACTTGGCTATAATAGATCAGCAGTCGTTCATAACTTTCTTTGACTTTAGAAATCTCTTCACCCAATGAATATTCTAAATTTACTTTTTTTATATAATATACAACCAGTGCATTACAGCCATTTATCGCCCTTTGAGACTTAGTTCCATCTTGTTTCATAATTTCCAGAAGTATTTTCTCAAACTCACTGATACACTCATCTGTAAAAAGCAATGATTTTCTGAAAAATTCTTCCTTTTTCAATTTATCACGCATCATGAATCACTTTCTTTATGACCAACGGCTGATTTTTAGTTTTTACTAAACTTTTTGAATCATCTGGCAAAATCTCTCTACATTCTCTTTTTGTCCTTGGATATCGGAACCGATTGCATTATTCATAAGGGAAATTTTTAATTTTTCTTTTCCAAAATATAACATTACAACTTTCCTTCCCGGCAGAATCCACCCTTCACTTCTGCTTTTGTTGATACATTCCATTGGGATAGAAATTCTGTTTTTAATATTACGAACATTTACAGAGTCAACAACAACAAAATTCAAATGCTGCTCTGTAGCACCTATATAGCAATAGGCATTACTTAATGCTCCTAATGCGGCGGCTCCACCTCCTACTATCGCAGAAAGTCCCCCGATTGCTGCATAAGTTTTGGCATCAGCCATTAAAACTCCCCAAAGTTTGCATAGATACTCTTCCTTTTCATTTAAAATAGAGTCTAACATTTCATTTTTATCTTTTTCATTCATTGTGATCATAATCATTCCTCCAAAATATTTTCCACTTATTATCAAAATCATCTTTCCCGCAATTTATATAAATGACGCAAACACATCTAACATTCCATTACCCCTCTCCTCTCAATATTCTACTTGCAATTTTCCATCCCTTTATGGGATGATTTCCTATAAAAGCGATTGTTAGTAAAATCGTCAATAAGCACATCAATGAATTTAAAAAAGCATATACCAGGACAGATGGGACAATCCATATCATTAAGAAATGAGAGACTGCACATATCCCAATCATGACAAGAATCAGAAAAATGTATGTAAAAAAATATCTGTGATTCTGTTTTGCCATTGCCTGCTTTTCTTCTAGTCCACAGGGATAGATTCTTACATTTTTTTCAATTTTTCTTTTTTGCACGTTTTAGCATATATCCAGCGATAAGTACGCCTAACGCAACTCCGATCCCCACAGAAATCCAATACAACAGATTTGCATCAAAAGAAATTGGCTTTTCTATTTTCCTTACAAACGCATATAGCACAAGTGAAAGTCCGGCAATGATTCCAACAGAAAGCCCGTTCCCTCTTTTTTGTCTCAAGAAGGAACATTTCTCCGGTCTGTTCCTCATAATAATAACTGTTCATTGACTTTGATTCCGTATAAAGCCTTATATATTTCATTAAAAATTACGCCCCATTTCTTTGTTAATAATTCATAATAGTATTATATATTATTCGGTATTTCTTGTATATATTTTTTTGTCACATACATCATAAAAACTAACAATTTTTGTAAAGAAAAAGACCTAGAAGAAACAGTTTCTCTTCTAAGCCTTTATACTTTATCGCAGAATACTTTTTGTCTTTCATTTTTCCTTCATGGTCATGAAGCATTTTTCGTCTTAAATCGTGTCTTATGAACCATCCAACTTCTCTTCACGTGCTATTTGAATCGTTTCGGATGCTTTCTGAATTCGTTCCTTTGCATAGGGAGGTCTTAAATTCAATGATAACCGGCCCTTTTGGATCATATATGTTTCACTTCCTTCTTTTGTTGTATTGCATAGATAGCAGCATTCCGGATATCTCTCTGCGAAATTTTTTTAGTCGTTTCTGTAATCCCTGATTAAATGTATAGACACTATAATATTGATCTTCTTCATTTGTGAGGATAATCGTTTCTTTTTCATACTTTGACAGTTTCATAGCATTTATCCTCTCCTCCTTTCCATATCCTGCTCCAAATATCTCGGTACCGGCTTCCCTGATTTCACAGCGATTGCGATCTGTTTTTCTCTCAATCTCTTGATTACCGATTCTCTTTTCTTTGCTTTCTTCTTTGTTAATTGTTCTGGCCTCTGTGCCAGCTTTCTTTCTATCCTTTTCTCTTCTGCATTTTTCAGATTATTTATCTGGCCGTCCACCATATTATAATTTCCTTCTGTTCCGGATTCCCATCTTCTCTCATAAGTCCCATTCTCATAAAACTTCTGATAATGCTCCAACCGAACACTGCGATTTTTCGTTTCTTCCTTTTTCTGTTCCGGTTCCTTTACAAATTCATGGAGTTTCTGTTTGGTTTCTTCATCGAATCCATTCTGACATTCCTCCATGATCATCTTTCCATAACTATCTAAAATGATATATGCGACCTGCCTGTGATATTCCTGATGTTCCATGAGATAAAACTGCTTTCCATCAATAATGATATCATCTGTAGCCATCCAGTTTCCCGGCTTTCCACTAATGCGGTAATTTTCCGTGTCCAGCGTGACCAATGTACCTGACGGGTTTAATCGGATGAAACCTGATAAAAGCTGCGGATAATCTTCATTGACATAATAACACTGGATTTCCCCATTCTGGTTCAGTACAAGCACATCACTGACTTCACAGGACCCTTTCATGCGTTTCCACAAATCAATCGCGGTCTCTCCCGGCAATAATGGTCTGATATCCATCTGCCGGTAATGTTCCATCCGTATTGGTAGTTTCCTGCTCACCGCTTCCTGATAGGAAAGATGCCAGAGTTCTCTTCCTTCTGAATGACGATCTACACGGTAAACTGCAAATTGATTATTCTTCATACACATCATCCTCCAGATTATTCAGATAGGTACTCAGATCCAGAGAATAATAGTATTTATCTTCGATCATCTGTAACTTACTGATCGCAGATACAATAGTTTCCAGTAGATCGTCTCCCAATGGATCTTCTTTCGTTTCTTCCAGCGCTTCTAAGGTATCTTTCAAAATATCTATCGTATCTTTTCTTGTATTTGCCTGAAAAAGAGCCACAATCGCTAATTCATCTTCTTCAAATTTCACTTTACTCATAAGCTCATATCCTCCCTTCTTTTTTGAGATTTAGTTTTCTGCATTTCTCCTTTTTCTTCTTTTGGTCTGGTTTTCTCTTCATTCCGGGACTTCTCTTCGATATATTGTTCTACACGTTTCAAAGCAGTCTGTACCAATTTGTTCTCCCTGTAAAATGGTATGGAATCTAAAATCTCTCTTTGTGATCTTCCGGCAACCATCAGATCCATCATTCCATCGTAATCACTTCCTTCCTGCAAGTTAAATCCAACAGATTTGATTCCATTCATCCTCTGTGCTGGTATCTTCTCATACGCTTCTAAGGCTTTCGGTAGACTAAGATCATGATGAACTTCTCCTAACACCGGAAATTCTGAACATTCTGCCGCATAAAAACTGATACAGCTCGTTTGTTCTAAAATATCCTTCTTCTGAATATCACTTTCCATTCCAAGTATCTTTTTTCTCTCTTCCACAAAATCCGGAAGTTCCTGGAATCCAAAGCGGTCTACAAAATATGCCCTCATCTCCCCATTCTGATTCATGATCACAACATCACTGACAGACAGGGAATGTGACTTATAATCTGCCGGTGGATCATCATTAAAAACACTGTAAATCGCATTCATATCTTCATTTGGCAGATACAAGCTGGAATAAACACATCGGTACGGATCAGCAGTTACCGTGATCCCTTTTTCCTGCAGGTCTTCCATTCCCACAAATAACTGATCTCTTCCTGGTCCATTTTCATCTAAATGATAGATTGAGAGCCTGCATTCATTCCTGGTAAACATCATTTCTTCAAAACTCTGTTCAAAGCGCTCCGGATATAATACTCGTTCCACGCGTTCCTTTTGGATCGAATCTCCTTTTTCTATGACTGCTTCTACCCATCGTTCCACTTCATTCCAGGATTTTGCAAATAAATCTCCCTGCCCCCTATGAGTGCCGTCCGGAATAAACTGCAGATGTCGGGAATTACCTTCTTCTTTTACTAAAGCGGTATCCGGCAGCTTCTACGGCAGCAAGTAATTTCTCTTGTTTCTGTTCCAGCATCATTTCTATTTTTTCCGTCAGTTCATCAATCATATCACCTGCAGTCTTACGGATCACATCCATAGAGGCTTTCAGTTCTCTCAGTTCTTTTCCACTGCTCCAGCCGGCAATATACGGAAAACTGTATTCTGACGTATCTAATTCAAAGGCAGAACACACACAATACGCAACTGACTCTGCTTCCACTTCTTTTGTCAGCCTATCCTTTTCAATGCCCTGGCTTTCCATGATCTCTCTGTCATGCAGCCTTGCATGTGCGGTTTCATGAATTGCTGTTTTTAATGTCTGGCTCTGGCTCATGTCTTTTTTGATCACGCTTTCTTTATCCAGGTTGTGATAATAACCGTTTGCAGATCCTTCTATTGCATCGAATCGTATCGGTACTGGTGAGATTTCCCGGATTGCTTTCAGGAATAAGTCATAATCCTCTACTGCCGCTGTCAGAATTTCCGGGGCAAGTGTCTGGATTGGCTCTCCCGTGGTCTGTTCAATATCAAATACTGTGATCGCCTTGAAATATGGAAGTGTGACCTCCACCTCTTCCGTCTTTGGTTTTCCATCCGGTCCGATCACCGGTTTCTGATCCTGATCCAATACTGCCTGCTCCTTTTTCCTTTTGATCGGAGCCGGTGCGATAATGGTGATCCCTTTCTCCCCTTTCTTTACCTGTCTGCCCATAGACTGCCAGTTCCGATATCCCGTTACTAATGTGGCATCCGGTCTTTGCATGGCGATCAGCAGCGTATTATTAAAAGAATAATTATGGAATTTTGACATGGTTTTCAAATATTCCTGATAACGTTCACTGGTAAATAATTCTGCAACCCCTGTTTCCAGATTTTGCATGATACTGTCCATATCCTTTCCCTGTACGGGAAGTAATTTCGTTTTCGTCAATTCTTCGCTCATTCATTTCCTCTCTTTCTCTTTTAAAAAATCCCCCATACAGCCGTGTGTATGAGGGATTCCCATCTTATTGTTATACGGACTCTACACTTCTATAATTCCATAGCATGTTTCTTTGGTTTTGGATGCTCCATCTTCTGCTCTTTTCCGGTATGTTCATTTTTATCGAGCTGAGCTGCCTTCTCTTTCTGACGCTCTGCAAATTTATCTGCCCTTTCAAATACCCGGTCTTTCACATCATAATGGTAGACATGATCGGAAAGTCGTTCTTCCGGAGCGACTTCATTTTCATTGATCGTTTGGACCATATCCTCCAGAACCCGGTAATCAAATGCTCCATTATCCGGAATCACTAATGTTTCATGAGTGGAAGAGGGCAGAATAAAGAAGTCTCCCTGAAAACCTTCCCCAATCTGATCCATTACTTTCGGATAAAAAATACACACCTGCTCCATCTACTGTCTGTGAGTTCGTTACAATAAACATCGGATTCTCACTTCCCATTCCATTTGAGATAACTTCTGCAATACTCTGAACAGATTCATCTTTCAGAATTGTTTCTGGTCCCATTCCCATAAGCTGCTCGATCATACTTCCCATTACCATCACATGGATAGGTCTGACATTCGAACTGTTTTCCATGGCATCTGCATGAAGCTGTTCCTCACTGATCCCATAACGCTTTAAAATATCATTCGTGATCGTCGTAGAACCCACCCCAATATCATCAATGCTGATTGCAAGATGATAGGTAATTGCCAGATCTTCTCTCATCTGGTGAGGTACGTTCTGCAGCATTTCTTCATTTTTTTCTGCTGAAGATACGCGGATGAACAGCTTATCCTTTGCAGTCTCATATTCTGTAATGCTCTTCGGATCAAACTGTTCCGGTGCATCAAGCACCAGTTCCGTAATATTTCTCAAAATGTTTTCCATAGAATTCTGTGGATCTGACTGGAACATTTCGTATAACTGATTCAGGTTAAAGGTCGGCGCGATTACCTGATTTTCTTTTAAGACCGTGATTCCGAGATAATTCTCATTTAATTTCTTTATCTCTTCGATTCTTACCTGTGCATCTTCATATTCAATCGGAAGAAACTGTTTGATTCCTCCCTTTACTTCGTCAACAAATTGATTAAAATCCATATCTTATTCCTCCTTCTATTTTCTCTTATTTTTCTTCGTTGTTTTCTTTTTCGGGAAAGATAATGAAAATGTCACTCTCCCGTTTTCATCGGCTTCCATATGCAGATCTGCTTCAAAATACAGATCTTTTTTTCTGGAATACAGATCCTTCACATGAACACTTCCATTCTTCAGAAGCTCCGCAGCCATCCTGACATCCATATCCTTTTCCATACTCTGTAAATACTTATTTTCTTTCCAGAGACAAAAATTACATTCACGATTACCGCAATAGAAATTTTCTTTCCTTCATAGACCAGGCCACCACAGACCGGACAGGTTCCCACGCTTTCTTTTTTCTGGAACCTTCGTGTCTCTTCTTCCGGAATGGAATCACAATGATTCAGCATCATGGAAAGTAGCTTTTCGATACCTGTCATAAACTGCCCCGGAGCCATCTTTCCCTGCTCCATCTCTAACAGTTGGTTTTCCCATTCGGCTGTCATGGTGGCAGACTTCAAGAAATCCGGTAAGATATCGATCAATACCTTTCCGTCCTCTGTCGGAAGGATCTGTTTGCCTTTTCGTACCGCATACTGGGAAGCGATCAGTTTTTCTATGATCCCTGCTCTTGTTGCCGGAGTGCCCAGCCCTTTCTTCTCGGTATCTTCCTCAAATTCTTTATTTCCAGCGGTCTCCATAGCTGCAAGCAGGGTATCCTCTGAAAGCTTTTGTCAAGGGGGTGCGTGGATATTTTTCATATTACTTACGCAGATTCTCTCTCTGCTTCTGCCTGAATAATGCGTTTCAATCTGTCCTCAGCAGTCAAACCGCTACTATGGTCAAAAAACACTTTGACTTTATAATTTGTTTTGCCTTGCTTAATCACAAAAACTCCATCCGGTTTGTTTTTCTTCCGAATGGTTATTTGGGTGGGTAGTGTACTGTTCACAATATTTGTCATACGATATTCCTCCTTAAATGAAAAAAAGCCCGACAAGGAAAGGTCTGACAACGAAGTTCCGACAACGGACATCAGAAAACCTTTTTTCTTTATCGGGCGATACTATCTTTTTACTATTTCCTTTTTCTTTATAATATTGGTTGTCATGGTTGTCAGAGAGGGAAAAGTGCCGCAATATCAAGGCTTTCGGGATTTTCGCCCGACAACCAGACCGACAACCGGCTCGACAACCGAAGCGACAACGGGCTTTTATTTTTGCTTCAACCATTCTTCCGGAAGTCCTAACTGTTCCATTTCCTCTGTCGGGATTTCTTGAAAACCATCCATACTGTTGTCAGGCTCGTTGTCGTTCCTGATACGCTCCCAGCCCTTTTGTCGGCGGTAAGGCTCTGGAAAATACCTCGGATTGCTGAACGCCCTCCAGCCTGTGACAGCGTTATTCATAATGTCATTGATCTCTCGCAGTTCCCATTGTTTCGGTTCGTCATAATCATGCCCCAGTGCTTCTTTGTAAAGCTGTTTGGAACAGACCATGCTGCCGGAATAGCGTTCCAGATAGTCTAAAATCTGTCCTGCCTTTGTGTCCTCCGGCATAAAGTCCTTTTGGTGGGCTTTCAGATAAGCGTTCATAGCCGGACTGAATCTCAGACGGAAATTGCCGCTTCTGTAAATCTCCATAGCTTCTGCCCACATCTGATTGATATACTCTCTTGAAGCCTGTTCATCTGCCAAAATATGAACCTCAGCCCTTTCAGGATAGACCATAACCGGAACGAAGCGGCGGTTGCCTGTTCTGTCAAGTGGAAGAAAGTCAAGGGTATTAGAAGAACCTCCAAACACACATTGTCGTTTTCTGTCTGCCGGATGTGTTTCATACGGTATCTTATAGGTTTCCTTTTGGCGGCTCAGAAAGGACTTGATTTCTTCAATGCTCTTAGCGTTGGCGGTTGCAATCATTTCCGACATTTCAATAATCCAATGCCCCTGCATTTTGCGGTACACATTTTCATCATCCAGCTTTTTCAAGTCATCAGAGAACCAGTCATCATTGACCGCAAGCAAACGGAAGAAAGAAGACTTTCCGGCTCCCTGACCGCCTACAAGACAGAGCATTACCTCAAATTTACACCCCGGCTTAAAGGCTCGTGAGATAGCACCCAACAGAAACAACTTCAATGCTTCATAGGTGTAATCATCTGTATCAGAACCGAGAAAGCGGTGCAGACAGAAGCGTATGCGTTCTGTTCCGTCCCATTGCAGGGAATTAAGAAAATCGCAGACAGGGTGGTAACGGTTTTCATTGGCAATAACCGCAACTGCGTCTATAATTTTCTTCTCTACGGTCAATCCATAGTTTTCTTCAAAATATAGGAGCAGATATTTCACATCCACATCCGTCAATGTCGGGCTGTCACGATACCAGCCGAGGGGCTTCACAATGTCGATTCTTTCGGTCAGAAGATTTTTTCGGATAGCCCCTTTCAAAAGTGGGTCATATTGCAGAACACGCTTATAATTTGCGGCAGTATTATAAACCTTACCTTTCTCGCTCTGCTCTAAGCTGTTTCGGATTTCTTCTACTGTGCATGGTTCTGTCTGCTGACAGTTCTGCAATTCGCTGTTCAAGTTTCAACACCTCCTTTCTATGTTCTGCCACAAGTGCTTTTCGTTCCTCCAATGAACCATACAGAAGAATATCAAGCAGATATTCGATATAGTTCTTCTTATACAGTGCTTCTGCAAACAGAGGCTTCCATTCCTCATCCGGCTGTTTAGGAGCGTATTTCTTTTCCCATTCTCTAAGAAGATGAAAATAATCCGTCAGCACCTTGTAGCAATGATTTTCTCCTTTTTGATACTTCTGTTCCGGTGTCGGCTCACGAATACGAGGGCGGACACTGGGCTTTTGTCGGCTGTCATAGTTAAGACCAAAATCTTCAGCAAGTTTGACAGCAGCTTCCCTCAGCCCGATACCGAATAGCTTCGCTGTCAGATCAACAGCGTCTCCAGTTGCTCCGCAGCCAAAACAGTAATAGCGTTCATCCAGCTTCATACTGGGGGACTTATCCGAGTGAAACGGACAGCACGCCATACCAGTGCGACCCACTTTCAAGCCATAGGCTTCTGCGGCTTGTCGGGCAGTAACATTTTCTTTTACAACTTCAAATACATTCATGTGACTCCTTTCCAGAAACGAAAAAAGCACCTGTCATTTTCAAAGTGAGAACAGCAAGTGCCTTAGAGTTCCATATCCTGTTTTTTGCTTTTCGCCGGAATTGTCCGGCTGACTTCACGCTCTGCCATTTCCTTCTTCTTGCGGCTCAACTGCTCTATAATGGAACTTTTGGCTTTCTTCTTGATTTGCTCCGTTCCGGCTTTTTTGACCTCCGGTTTCATCAGCGTAGTTTGGATTTTCTGAATAGTTGATTTCATAGCATTTGTGATTCTGGCAATCACGCCATCCAATCGTTTCACTGCATACTCAACTTCTTTCTTTGAAGCCTTACGCTCAGGGGAGAGAACCCATGCCTTAGACTGCTCCACCAGCTTAATATCCTCCTTGTGCGTTTCCAGTTTTACAGTATCAGCAACGACCTCAACCGCCTTGTCATAGGCAATATCGGCAACCTCGTCCACCAGAGCTTCCACATCTTCAATCTTCATTGTGAGTTCTTCCAACTTTTGCTCCTGTGCTGCCAGTTGCTCCTTTTGCTTGAAAAGAATATAGTCCTGTTTTTCCAGATATGCACGACCACCATATTCCGGTTCTTCTTCCAGTTGTAAGCCATGCTTTTTCGCCACATCAAACAGCAGCACTCGGCAGGCTGAATCGAAAGTCATCTTGCGGTTGTTTTTTCTTCCGACTGGCTTCTCCGGTTCCGGCAGTTCAAACCCCAGTGCCTCCAAAGCCTTTTCCTGTTGTGGGGCAATCTCCCCATATTGATTTTCACAATCGAACACATGACGCTCGTGAATATGAGGGGTGCTTTCATCCAAGTGCAGCGCCCAATTCAGGATATGGACATGGGAGCCGAAACGCTCATTTACGATTTCCATAAATTCTGTGACGATCTCAATGAGCAATTCCGGCGGAACATGATTATCAAGCGTTCCAATCTGATAGACCGTTTCCTCTGGACAGGTCTTTTTGCTTTTGAGTAAATCTCCGGTTTCCTTATTTCTTTCAGGGTGTCGGTTCTTCACATTTCTTTCGTTCTGCCTGGTCACAAAATCACGATACCGCTGACGATAAAAAGCTGTTCCACATCTTCAAAAGTGGCAGACAGCTCATTTTCCTTTTCGGGATTTTTCAAATTGCGGAAGCCATTGTAACAGTCCCAATAGAGATTTTGTTTGGCTCGTTCTTCGTCAATGTGTTCGCTGTTGGCAATGTCAAAACTGCGGTCATTGTGCTTCGGATTATAAACGCCATTCTTTCCGGCTCGTCCATTGTGCCTTGTTAATTTCACATGAATTCCTCCTTTTCTTTTTGATTTCCCCGACAGGGGAGAAGGGCAGCGAAGCTGATTCCTTGCGGCTTTCTGCGTCAAGTAATACCCAGTACTAAGTGGCGAAGCGCCACTTAACTGGGCAAGGCTGCCGCCCTTGACCTGCACAGGGGTATTGCATTCCCTGTACCCATGCACAAAGGGTTGCACCCTCTGTACTCCCGCCCGAACAAACTGACTTCACCCCGTCCCAAGCTCTGTCAGTTCCTTCGGTTTTACAAAACAGTCCACCGGACTATTTTGCAAAAAGAAAAACCGACGCATGATCGCTTTACGCTCAATACATCGGTTTCTTCATCTGACCTTGACGGTCATATTCAGTTGTCTAACATCGTACTGTTATAAAATCTATGTCATTTACGATTTTTCTTATGCTGATTTGCCCAGTAAGATTTTACAGGGATTCTTCTTCTTTTTATGTCCTCCATAAATTCTTCTTTGTCAATATTACTATCAATGGTAAATAATTTTTCTCCATTTACATATACACGCATAGAACCTTTCTTTCTCTCGCAATAGGTAATATCTTCAAAGTGAAAAGTTCTCTTTCTGCCAAAAGTTGAACGCCATGTGATTTCATCTTCATCCACTTCCAGTTTCCACATAATCATATTCAATGAGCCTATAAAAAACACAACAAATGCAATGCCAAAATGATCTCTCGGAATCTTGAGTGATCATGCCAGCAAAACTCTGGCATTGAACTTTGAAAAGTAAATATTATTCTTGAACGAAAAAATGAACGCAAGAAATAAACATAACTGTCGCTATGTTTCAAA